>JGI20130J15133_1000307_pt1 | contig 45199 bp, 49 predicted proteins | sample WasSprMetagenome_FD_15133 | JGI IMG/M metagenome (IMG submission 15133) | reverse complement strand
TGGCGTCACCTGACGACAAGGACTAAACCATTCGGTTGCATTGAGAAAGAGGATGCTAGGATAGTTGTGACGGGTGTACCCCTGGATTCGACTTCAACGTACCGCCCGGGCACTAGGCTAGCACCAGACAGCGTTAGAGAAGCAGCCTGCAACCTGGAGCTTTATTCCCTACTAACAGGCAGGAGCCTAGAAAACATTGGGTTGACAGACTTAGGCAACATTGTTATACCTCAAGGAGACATCGATACGTCTCTAAGAAACATAGAGGTTGTTGCGAGAGGTATTGCAAGCGAATACGGGGATTCACTGAAGATATTCATCGGCGGAGAACACTTGGCCACACTCCCCCTCGTGCTATCGCTTAGAGACCAGGTGGACACTGTTGTTATATTCGACGCACACCTAGACATGAGGAGCGAGTACCTGGGCTCCAGGTTAAACCACGCTACTTTTGCGAGGAGGCTCGTCGAAAAGGGGTTTAGGATATTGCACATAGGTTCCCGGGCCCTGAGCGCGGAGGAGATAGAGTACATTAAGAATACCGATGCCGTTAAGGTGATTAATGTGGAGGAGGCTAGAGAGAGACCTGATATTGAAGGGCTTGGGTCAACTTATATAAGCGTGGACATGGATGTCCTCGACCCCTCCTACGCGCCCGGCGTCAGCAACCCGGAGCCTCTCGGGCTTACACCCTGGGAGATGCTGGGTTTGCTGAGGGAGGTTGTGTTGAAGTCGNGTAGGATTGTAGGGCTGGATATAGTCGAGTTAAATCCGATGGTTGATTCAAGCGGTGTAACATCCCTACTAGCGTCCAAGATAATCNTAGAGGCCATAGGCCTGGTTTTTACATCTGAAAACCTCGCCTTTTAAGGCGGGGAGGAGGTCAGGTTGAAGTAGACTTCATGAAAAACCTAGCCTCCTCCTCCGTCGCGAAGAAGCCNAGGCTCCTCTCAACGTTTTTAACGTAGTCTGATGAGAGGAATTCAACTAGCTCCCTCGCCTCCTGGACGTTCCTGCTGGTTTTCGAAATGTATACGGGTGAATAGTAGACGGTGGTGTTGTAGCCGCATCTCCAAGGGTAGATGATTGCCTTCGTGAGGTTGGCTAGCGTCGAGTTGAACGTGTTCCATATGAAAGCAGCGTCTACAACCCCTATCTTGAACCATGTTGTCAGCTCCGCTATATCCTTGGCAACCACGATCTTGCTCCTCAAGAGGCTGGCGTTAGGGCTCTGGTTTATTATCCTCATAGCCTCGTACCCAGCCGGGGCTACATCCGGGTTGGGGATCCCTATTTTAACATTGTATCTGGCTAGATCGTCTAGACAGGTAATATTGTAGGGCGTGGAAGCCCTGACGTACACCACTACGAGCTGGTAGCCTAAACCCGTTGAAGGAGTAGGGTACACCAGGCCCTCGTTTAAAGCTTTTAAACCCCAATCGCTGGAGGCGAAAACGACTACATCGATCGGGGTGCCCTCCTTGATCTTGGTGTATATAACTCCTGAAGCATCGTAGGATACAACTACTTTGATTCCGGTCTTGTTCTCGAATACACCTATCACTCTATCCAGAATAGGCTTGGCTATAGGTGCGGCGTCCACTATTATCTCTCGGCTCGTGCTACTAGGTTTTCTAGAGTACATGTAGTAGAGTGCTCCTCCTATTATCACCGCGATTATCAATGTCAATACAATTATTAACTTCAAGCCACAACCCCCACTAAGTCTACTACATAGAATACATTAGGGAGAATTTATAAGTGTTGCGGTATAGTCAGATTTTAAGTGGTGGTTAACTGCCCATGGACATACCGATGTTAATAATATTATTAACATCACTAGGTGTAAGCATCTACGTGATAGCTAGTGTTGTATCCAGCGTTGGCATGGGATCTCTCGCAACTGCGTTTACTTCATGGGAGTTCAGGAGCGCCCTCACGCTGAGTCTAGTCGCAGCTTTCCTCGCAACTCTTCTCGCAGCACCGCTCGCTATAAGCATAGCCTACGTGATGGCTAGAAGGGGTGGTCTGCTATCCCTGGTCGCAGAGTCTCTCCTCACACTACCCTTCACTACGACGCCAGTGGCTACAGGTAGTCTTCTCCTCCTCTTCATAGCCCAGACCTCTCTGGGAAGGTGGCTCAACAGCCTCTTAAACCTGTTATTCACTTTCAACGGGGCTGTCCTCGTCCAGTTTATCCTTGCTTTCTCCACTATGCTGACCCCGATGATAGAGGCCTTTAAAACAGTAGACGTCGAGTACGAGCATGTTTCCAGGACGCTTGGACACGGCTTTTTAAGCACTTATATCAGCGTTGTAATACCCTTAGCAAGGAGAGGTCTCTTATCCTCTATTCTAATGGGTTTCATGAAGGCTTTCTCAGATTTCGGCGCAACAGTCATGGTAGCCGGTATAATAATCGGTAGGACAGCAACGTTACCGGGTGCAATATATGTTGAGATGAGTTCAGGGAATGTGAATATCGCGCTGGCTATGATAATCCTCTCTATAATAGTATCGTTTATTATAAGTCTCCTAGTAAGAATCTTCAGGAGTGGCGGCTTTGAGCGGACTTGAGGTAAGAGACCTCGTCGTAGCGATAGGCGGCTTCAGAGTTATGGCGGAGGAGCTTGTTGTAGCACGTGGTGAAATAGCGGTTATCCACGGCCCTAATGGGGCTGGCAAGACCACTCTGCTAAAAGCTATCGCAGGCTTGGTTAAACCTGTCAGAGGGCTTATAGTGATCAACGGCGAGACAGTTTTCAAAGCCTACGTGAAGACCGAAGTGAACAAGCCCCCTGAGAAGAGGTGGGTTGGATACCTCCCCCAGAACTTGCTGTTATTTCCCCACATGACAGTCTACGAGAACATAGCCTTCGCTATGAAGGGTAGGGGGATTAAACCAGACTCTAGGAAGGTAAACGAGATCCTTGATCTAGTCGGCTTGAAAGGGTTGGAGGATAGGAGACCCTCTGAGCTATCTTACGGGCAGCAGCAAAGGGTGGCGTTGGCTAGGGCCCTAGCCTCTAATCCCCGCGTCCTCTTATTGGACGAGCCATTCTCGAATATAGACGTTGAGTTTAAACGGGAGTTGCGGAGAGAGGTTTCTAGAATAGCAAGGGCGCTAGGTTTACCCACCCTACTTGTCTCACACGACCCGGAGGATTTGACTATGGCTGACAAACAGTTTCTCATGAATAAAGGAGTTCTCCGCGAGAGGGTCTAGACGGCTTTTACAAGCCTGTAAGGCCTAGCGATTTTGTATATAATCTCGTATGTGCACCTGGGGCACTGGATCCTGCCTCTATAAACCTTCATCTCCTCCTCGCCGAAGACGTACCCGCACCTACCGCAAACATACTTAACCATCTGATCAACCCTCGGGTTGCAAGATTATTGTTTAAATAAGTTTTTAAGGATGAGAGTATAAAACTAGTTACGTGAAGCCCTGGATCAAAGGTTGGAGAAAGTAATGGTTGTAAGCGGGTTAGATTGTGGCGGTCTACCACCGGAGATATGCGAGCAGTTGGGTAGGGAGGAGCAGGTCATCAAGATAAGGGTTGATATGAGGAAGTTCGGTAAAGCGGTGACCGTGGTCGAGGGTTTACCCAGCGATAAAGAGACGTTGAAGACCATTGCTAAGGCGTTGAAGACGAAGCTGGCTGCCGGCGGTACTTACAGAGACGATGGAGTGATAGAGCTCCAGGGAGACCATAGGCACAGAGTGAAGGAGATACTCGTCAACGAGTTCGGCTTCCCGCCAGAGAACGTTTTAATCGTGGATTAACCCCAACAAGTTTTTCTTTTCTACTCCTCCATTTTGTCCTCGAGGCCTAGAGCCTCGATTATCTCTTTATACCTGTTTCTCACCGTCACCTCTGTTACCCCTGCTACGTGGGCTACTTCTTTCTGCGTGCGCTTCTCCCCCGCTGAAATAGCGGCTATGTAGACGGCGGCTGCCGCTAAACCTGCCGGGTCTTTGCCCGCTGTCACCCCCTTATCCCTAACCTTGTTTAAAATATCTGTAGCGGCCATGATCAACTCCCCGCTTAAACCCAGGGCGTGGGCTATTCTAGGTATGAAATCTATTGGGTCGACCGCGGATACTTTAATACCCAGCTCCTTCAGGAGTAGCCTGTAGCACCTTGCGATCTCCTTCCTGGGGATCCTAGTGTACTTCGTTATCTCGTCGAGTGATCGTGGAACCCTGGCTTCTCTCGCGGCGACGTATACGGCTGCCGCTATAACGCTCTCTATACTACGCCCTCTCACAAGTCCTTTCTCCACAGCCAGGCGGTAAATTCTAGCAGCCTCCTCTCTAACATGGGTTGGGAGGTTCAGGAGCTCTGATATCCTCTCCAACTCGTTCAACGCCTGGGCTAGATTCCTGTCAATACTACTCTGGATCCTCGTCCTAGCCTGCCACTTCCTAAGCTTCTGGAGCTGGGCTTTCTTCTCCACTATCCTCCTACCAGAAGCGTCTTTGTCAGCGTAGTCTATTGAGGTGGCGAAACCCATATCGTGGACAGTGCCTGTGATAGGCCCCCCGGTCCTAGCCCTCTTCTCCCTCTCCTCCGGCGTGAAAGCCCTCCACTCAGCCCTCTCATCTATAACTCTCTCCTCAATAACCTCCCCTGTCTCCAAGCAAACGTATTCGCCTTTGCTGTGGTCGAAGATTATTTTGTTAGGTGGGCATCGTGAAAGATCATGGCTTGAGGGTTTATTCTCCACGGGAGGGTTTTCGCTACTCAAATCAACCACCTATAGAAGAGTAAAGTTTAAATATGATCACCAGGGCTACTATTTAAGCCTTATCCTAGGGGTTAATAAACTTTTCGGTTTGAACATTAATAATCTGTCACTCTAATATATGTGAGTAGTAGCCGGGTCGTCTAGCGGCCAAGGATGCGGGGCTTTGGTCCTCACAGGGTGGAAACCCCGTGACCGGGGTTCGAATCCCCGCCCGGCTACTATAATTAATATTCCAGGGTGGGCACTCTTGACAGAGCTAGTCTACCAATCCGACTCGTATCTTAGAGAAATCGAGACTAGAGTGGTGAATCTGGCCGGCAATAAAGTCTACTTGGATAGAACGATATTCCACCCGAAGAGCGGGGGCGTGGACAACGATAAGGGCTTCATAGTCAAAGACAATCTCTCGTTTAGAGTTGAATCCGTCTACTACGACCGGGAGACAGGTGATGTAGCGCACGAGATCACAGGCGAGCCCCAGTTGAAGCCCGGGGACATAGTTAAACTAGTGCTGGATTGGGATAGGAGGTACAGGTTGATGAGGCTTCACACCGCCGCCCACATCATCGCGGCTATCATGTACAACGATTTCCACGCTTTGATCACTGGCGGTAATGTGAGCCCCGATTACGCCTACGACGACTATAACCTCGAGGCAATGGATAAAACGGTCTTCCAGAGGGCGATCGAAAAGGCAAACGAGGTCGTGAAAAAAGCGCTGGAGGTGAAAGTATACTGGCTCCCCTACGATGAAGCCATGAAAATCCCCGGCGTCATCAAGCTGGCCTCGAGAGCACCCCCCAGAGTCGAGAAATTGAGGATTGTGGAGATACCCGGCGTAGACATCCAGGCGGATGGGGGCCCCCACGTCAAGAACACAGCGGAGATCGGCGAGATTGATTTAATTAAGGTTGAGAATAAGGGTAAGGGGAAGAAGAGGCTTTACTTCACTGTTAAACCCTAAGCCACTTACCCTAACCTAGGGTTCCGGTGAATGTGGAGGAACGTGTTAAGGGACTTCGCCTTCTCAACAGTCTTGACTCTAGGCCTCATGCTAAGGCTTGTTTACATCCCCTACACTGCTGGTAGCGATATAGCCCAGTTCGCTTCTTTCTCGGATACTTTCCAGAGGCATGGCTTTAATTTCTACGAGTTCGCGGATGGGAGGTATTATGTTGAAGAGGGCTGGCCTTACAACTGGCCGTATGTTTACGGTCCCCAGCTAATCCTACTCCTCGCTCCCTTAAGAGCCTTTTTCAACCAGCACGTTACAGCGTACTGGGGCAACGGGAACTACTACGTATATGTCCCTGTGGAGTGGGTTGTTGCCTGTAAAGCCCTGTTCATATCCTTCGACGTGGTGGCAGGCGTCTTAATATACATTATCCTCTCGAGGAGTGGAGGAGGCTGGCTGGGGATACTGGGATTCGCTTTATACTACTTGAACCCTGCTGTAGTATACAATTCGTCGATATACGGGATGTTCGACCAGATACCTCTAGCAGTTCTCCTTGCTTCAATCCACCTCATAAAGTCTGGGAGGAGCCTTTTAGGCGTGTCGCTAGCTGGTTTCGCGGCAAGTTTCAAACCTAATATAGCCCCCGCCTCCCTTGGGGTCCTCGCGTCATCCATGTTTGAAAGGAAGGGTTTGAAGAGGAGGCTTCTCGAACTCGCTTTATTCCTAACCGGGTTGCTCTCCCCCTTCATACCATTTGAAGCCATCTCCCCCGGGTCGATATCGAGGTATATCAAAATATTGCTCTCGATAGCGCCCGGGTACACGTACCCAGTAGTCTACAGCTTCAACGGCTTCTCGAGTCTAGCCACCTACATGCATGAGCACAGTGGTGGAGACTACCAGTGGGTTATCTCGTACTGGTGGGTCTCGTTAATTGTCTTGGTAGCCGTGGTTTCGGCCGGGGTCTTGGTGTTCAAGAAAAGGGATGGAGCCACACTCTCGTTTCTCCTTTACCTGGCCTTCACAGCCTCCTATTGGAGGGTGAACTACCAGTATTTGACGCCAGCAGTAGGCTTAGCTAGCCTACAGCTGGCTGAGGGTAGGCGCAGGCTTCCAGTAATACTGGTCTTCTCGGCTTACGTAGCTCTATGGTTCTTCCTCTTCCCCGTGAGCTGGTGGGCTCATGTCCACATAGAAACTCCTAACCAAGGGTTGTGGAGGGTTATGGACATGTTCAGCCTCATGGTCTTCGACGAGGGGGTTTACGTCCTCTACTCTCTCATCCTAACAATGCTCTCCGTTATAGTGCTCCTTGTAATTACGCTAAGCTAGCCTCAGCGACAGTACCCCAGGATATCTTTCCCGACTGGTAAGTCTGTGCCCAGCTCTCTAGTGGTCTCGCACACCTCCCAGGGGAATACAATCCACTTATCGGATACCTCCCAGTAGTAGTCTGGTAGGATGGGGCTCCACTTCTTGACGTATATGGCTAGGCTTCTAATCTCCCTCGCCCCGAAATTCGATAAGAGGTTTGTAGCCGTCTGCATAGTCCTAGCCGAGTCGACCACGTCGTCTACGAGCAAGATGTTCCTGCCCTCGATATTCTTCAACGAGAACTGGTATACTACAGGCTTCTCCCTCGTCTTCCCTATCTCCCTATAGAACTTTATCTCTATGAAGCCTATCTCATTAATATTCAGCAAGTCCGATAGAATCCTGGCCGGGATATAGCCTCCTTTCGCTACTGCTACTAGTATTTCTGGCCGAAACGTCTCCCTAACTCTCCCCGATAGGACTGCTAGAGCCTTGTGGATGTCTTCCCAAGACACGTATTTTAAAGGAGGTTTCTCAGCCATGTACAAACTTATCGAGTCTCAAGTTTATAAAGCAATTTAAGGCTAATCATGTGAAGGGCACGTGGTTAAATACATCTTCGTGACAGGCGGAGTTCTATCGAGCCTTGGTAAAGGCGTCATAGCTGGGTCAATAGGGTTGCTACTGAAGGAGGCAGGTTATAACGTTGACGCCGTGAAAATAGACCCTTACCTAAACGTCGACGCAGGCACTATGAACCCATACATGCACGGGGAGGTTTTCGTCACAGAGGACGGCGGCGAGACAGACCTGGATCTAGGACACTACGAGAGGATCATGGGCAGGGAGATGTCGAGGATGAACAACATCACAGCCGGCCAAATATACTTGTCGGTACTCGAGAAGGAGAGGAGGGGCGAGTACCTTGGGCAGTGCGTTCAAGTAGTGCCGCATGTGACGGACGAGATTAAGAGCAGGATCAGAGAGGTGGCTCGGAGGCGGGGGGCTGACGTGCTGATTGTTGAAATAGGTGGCACAGTAGGCGATATCGAGGGCCTGCCCTTCCTGGAGGCGGTGAGGCAGATGAGGCTTGAGGAGGGTTTGTCGGGGACAGTGTTCATTCATGTGGCTCTAGCCCCGATCATCTCGACAGGCGAGCTCAAGACTAAACCAGTCCAGCACAGCGTCCAGGAATTGAGGAGGATAGGTATACAGCCGGACGCTATTGTGGTGAGGTCGGGTAGGCCTTTGAACAAGGAGGAGAGGGCTAAGATAGCCCTATACGGTAATGTGCCCCCGAGAGCTGTATTCAGCGACCCCGATGTAACCTCGATATACGAGGTCCCGTTGATCCTCCATAGAGAGGGTTTGCTGAAATATGTGGCGGAGGCCCTCAGGATAGAGTACAGGGAGCCGGATTTGAGCAGATGGGTGGAGTTCGTCGAGAAATCCAAGAGTGCGGGCAGGCAAGTGAACGTGGCCATGGTCGGCAAGTACACGAAGATAAGAGACAGCTATATAAGCATAGTCGAGGCGCTTAAACACTCGGCTGCAAGCCTCGGGGTTAGGGTAAACCTGGCCTGGATCGAGTCAACGGATATCGAGAACGGTCAGGTGAGCTTGGATACCCTCGACAACTACCAGGGAGCCGTGATATTGCCGGGGTTCGGGAGGAGAGGTAGTGAAGGCAAGCTTAAAGCGTTGAGGAAGCTTAGGGAGGAGGGGAAACCCACTCTAGGCATATGCTTCGGGATGCAGTTGATGGCGGTTGAGGCCGCTAGGAACATACTGGGCCTCGAAGACGCTAACAGCACGGAGCTCGACCCAGCTACCAGGCACCCAGTCGTGGATTTAATCCCCTGGCAAAGGAACCTGGATAAACTCGGCGGAACGATGAGGCTTGGCGCTCACAAAATAAACTTAGAGAAGGGTAGCTTGATATGGAGGCTGTACGGCGTGACACCCATCTACGAGAGGTTTAGACACCGCTACACCTTGAACCCGAGGTACGTGGACAAACTCAGCGAAGCGGGGTTGAAGCCCTCCGGCTGGAGCGACGAGGGCTTCGTGGAGGTAGTGGAGCTGGCGGATCACAAGTTCTACGTTGGAGTACAATTCCACCCCGAGTTCAAGAGCAAGCCGCTGAACCCGAGCCCAGTCTTCACAGGTTTCATCAAGTCAATCCTCGAGTGAGCGATAAAAACCGTTTTAACAATACTTATATCGAAGCCGGGGTGCCCGAGCGGCCTAAGGGGGTAGGCTCGAGTTCCGGCATAGGAGAGACCTACTGCCCCATACGGGGTACGCGGGTTCGAATCCCGCCCCCGGCGCTCACCAAGCGCTTTCTACTTTAAAAAAGCGCCATCCTAATCTAATTAAGTAGGGTGCGGGGGTGCCCGAGCTAGGTCAAAGGGGTCGGGCTCAGGACCCGATGGCGTAGGCCTGCGTGGGTTCGAATCCCACCCCCCGCACTAATAGAGGGCTCGAAGAAGGATTTCCTTCTTCGATTTTTTCCAAGGGATAAGTCTTTCAGCCGAGCTCGGCAACGATCTCGGCTTTATCCTTCAATATCAACGCCTTACCGCCGATAGGCTTGACCAGGATGGTACCGCAGACCTTGCACCGAGCGGGGTATGTTGAATGGCTGAAAACAATGTTTTCGGCTCCACAGGTCTTGCATATAACACGGTAGAACCTGCTCCTCGGTTGCGGGACGGGTATCTGCCTCCTCTTCACTACTTCACCACCTCAGTCAGCTCGGCTTTCTTCAACCTGATGCCCTCCCTGTGGATGATGTACCCGCACTCCTTGCACTTCAGCTTCAACACTACTTTCTTCGTGGTTTTAGCGAACCTCTTCTGCTCAGCCTTCCTCTTAGACCCATAGCCCTGCTTCTTCCTAGCGTACCTTCTCTCACCCTCAGCTAGGCTCCTCCTCTTTCCATGTTTGTAGATCGTGACAGTATGCTCTGTATGCCTCCTACACCTCGGGCAGTATGTTACTATCACCTTCGGTATCTTCAAGAGTAAGCACCTCCTCAAATACCATCTTATCAATGTTTTAAAAAGATTACCACCTTTTATTCTTCAGCCTCAGCGCGAAAGCAATATTGTTTGTTGCAAGGTGGAGGAAGAAGATCACCAGGAGAGATAAGGCTATGAGAAGTGGTTGGGAGGCGAAGTCCTTGTCTAAGAGAAGGTAGAGGATAGTTGAGGCCACTGCGAAATCAAGCTGGTCTACCACGGGGAGGGGGTCGCCCGGCTTTATATTCAGCCTCCTCTTAAGGAAGGCGCCCGCTAGATCCCCGGCTAGAGCTGTGACTACACCGCCCATGTTTAGAAGGGTCGCGTATAAGCTCTCGAAGACTATACCTATGATGCTCGAGGACATGAAACCCATGATCAACCCGGCTGTAAACCCCTCCCACGTCTTATGAGAGCCGAAAACAGGTTTCCCGTCAATGAAAAACCTCCCAGAGTCTATCAGCTTTTCGCCTCGAACCAGCACGGGAGCGCTGTTTGCTACCATGGGGGACAAGTAGTATCTCAGTATAAAGTGCGCCAAGTCTACGAGAACCTGGCTGTTAGAAGACAGCACCAAAATCACCTATCCTGAAATACAGCTTGAGGCTTCTACCAGGCGGCTTCTCAAGCCTAATAAATCTCTTAGAGTCCTCGAAGTTTACTTGGAAGATAGTATCGAAGTAGAAGTCGAGTAGTTTAAACCCGGAGGCCTCCAACTCCCCTGACTCACCAACCCTAACCTGGGCTGAGGCAACCACTCTACCACCTCTGAGACTGTAATCGTAGAGCCTGGCGAGAGTAAATAAGAATTTAGACGTCGCATCGCTCCTCGTCGCGAGAGGCCTGTATAGGGCGTTGACACTGTCTATGAAAACATAGTTGAAGAGGGGTGTAGAGGATATTTTCAGCAGTAGTTCTATAAACTTGTCGAAGTCCACGAGGTCGGCGAACTCCACGTTGCTGAAGTTCTCGTTCGCCCTAGCTATCTTGTCGTAGTGTAGACTCCCCTCTGTGCTCACGTAGATGCACTTTCTAGACGGGGCACACAGCTCGCGTGTTAGGCTGATCAATATATTTGTTTTACCTGAGGCGGCGGGCCCATAGAATAAGGTTGTCGGCGAGCTCGAGATAACCTTAATCAATGCTCCTGGAATCCTGCGCAACAACTTGTACCTCTCTCGTTGTATCACTTTGCTTCAAGTTTAATACTCTATTAAACCTCTAGTTAACCTTGGCGTTAATGGAAGCAGACGATGGAAACGTGGTTGTCTTGCTTTCTAGGAGGCTAGTTGTAGCAGTCTACGACCCGAAGTGGTTTATGGAGGTAGTTGAGAGGCTGAGGAGGCGGAGCCTACCATTCTCCTTCTACTACACAGTGGAGGAGCTACCCGAGTACAGTGTTGTCTACACAGACTCAGACGAGATTTTGAGAGAGCTCGATAGCAGGCGTGATCTAACTATAGTATACGACCCTGAGAAGACGTGCAGGGGCCTGGAGAAAGCTGTTTTAAACGCCATGTTCAGGGAGGAGTACGCGTTGCTCACCATAGGCATAGACCCTGGTTTGACTCACGCTTACATTGCTCTAGGGGACTCAACGCTCTTGGAGTGGGGTTTCGCAGAACAGGTGGTTGAGAAGGTGAGGGAGCTGGTGGAGTGTATTCCAGCAAAAAGTAAGGTAGTGAGGGTTGGAGGTACTAGTAGGGGACTTGAGATCGCGAAGGGTATCAAGGATAACCTGAGGGATATAAGAGTTGAAATCGTGAGCGAGTACAATACGACTCCCTCCCATAGCAGGGGGGTTGATGGCTTGTATAGGGGTCTTAGAAACATTCTTGCCAGGCAACCCTACCTTAAGAGGAACAAGGACATCATAGCGGCTTTGAAGATATCCCTGAAGCAAGGGGTGGAGGTAGTCTAGTCTGGAGCCGGCGTGATGGCAAGAGTAGGTTAATAATGGAGCCGGCGGGATTTATTTACGGGGTTATCATTTAGGTGTGGTGTTTGACAACCTTAAAGAGCCTCCTAGACTCTGTATCGAAGAGAAGCGATACCTACGTAGCGGGGGAGCTTGAAGCCGAGTATGAGCCTACGAGAATAGTCTACAAGCACCCGGATAAGAGGGTCGTCTTCAGGATTAAGGGCGGTAAGTGGGTTTGCCTCTCGAATATTTTCAGGAGTAGGCTAGACGTCTACGAGCTCTTCAACGTGGGGGGAGATGTGGAGTTATATGAGAAGATCTTGAGGGCTTACTACAGCCCTGCACCCCTTGAAGTAGACGACTTCGACAAGTACTACGCTAGAGTAGACTTCACGTTACGAGACCTACCGTTCATAAAGTTCTACCGCGAGGACGGCGGCATGTACCTGACGAGCGCGGTCTTCATAGCCTGCCTGGAAGGCGTCTGCAACTCGAGCTTCCACAGGGTTATGTACATAAGCGAGGACAAGGCCGCCCTTAGGATCGTCCCGAGGCACCTGTACTACATGGTTAAGAAATCGCGCGAGTCGGGGAGAGACCTCCCGGTCGCAATGGTTCTAGGCCTCGACGTCTACCAGGAGCTGGCTTCAGCCATGAGCCCGCCCTACGGTGTATTCGAAGTAGGTATAGGGGCAGCCTTGAGCGGGGTGAACAAGGTTGTTAAGACACCGGTCTTCAAAATACCTGTACCGGTTACATCCACGCTTGTTGTAGAAGGCGTTATATCAAGGGAGGAGGAGTGGGAGGGGCCTTTCGTCGATATACTAGGATTAGCTGACGAGAGGAGGAGGCAGCCTGTTTTCAAGCCCGTAGCATACTACTCGACCCTGGCAGGCGAGCCCATCTACCACGCGATAGTCCCCGCGACATCAGACCACTTTACTTTAATGGGGTTGCCTAGAGAGCCTTTGATATACGAGAGTGTGAGAAGAGTCTCGCCGGGCGTCAAAAGGGTTAGGCTGAGCCCAGGGGGAGGTAGCTGGCTGATAGGGGTTATCTCGATAGAGCAGTCGACGAGGGGGGAGGCGCTGAACGCTGCTCTAGCAGCTTTAACAGGACATCCAAGCATGAAAGTCGTTGTAGTAGTCGACGAGGACGTCGACGTAGACGACCCTCACCAGGTTGAATGGGCTATAGCCACGAGGAGTAAGCCAGGTGAAGACGTCGTCGTATTGAGGGGGGCTAAAGCAAGCACGCTGGATCCTAGGAGCCCTAACGGCGTGGGGGATAAACTGATAATAATAGCGACGAAGCCCCTGGATGAGCCGTGGAGCAAGTACCGGAGGGTAAACCCGCCTTAAGAGCGCGGCTACACGCTGGTTTTATAGAAGAGCAACCCTATTCTAGACTATCCGGGCTTGGACTCAAGGCCTCCTAGGAGCTAGGGGGTGCTTCCTACGCCGTCTCTCAAGCTCTCTAGAGGGGAGGGTGTTAAGGTATTCGGGCCTATGACTCTCATGCTTAAATCGGGTTCAATAGAGATTCTGGGCAAGAAGGTCAGAGTCGGCGAGAGAATCATAGTTCACAAGCTTAAAAGCTATCCTGTTATCGCGCTAGAGGACTCCGAGATAGATCTAACGATGGTTAACGAGGCTCAGATAAAGAGGCTGGAGGAGGATGAAGCCTACTTTAAATGGGTTAAAGTCGCGGAGGAGATCACGGGTACAGGGGGGAGGGTTGTAGTAGTCCTGGGGGAGGTTGACTCCGGTAAATCCTCTTTCACAACACTCGTCTTGAACAAGGCTTTGGAGGCTGGTCTGAAGCCAGCTCTAGTAGACGCGGATGTCGGGCAGGCAGATGTGGCGCCCCCAGGGTATGTTTCTCTAGCATACCCGGATGAGCAGGTTTTATGGAATAGGAGCCTGAAACCGGTTAGAATGCTGTTTATAGGCGATATAAAACCCCAGAAGAGGAGTGATGCCATTATAGTTGGTGTTAAGAGGCTTGTTGAAACCGCTCTCTCCGACGGGCGATCCCCTGTAGTAGTGGACACAGATGGCTGGGTTAAAGACGTAGGGGCCGTCCTCTACAAGTTCAGGCTAGTGGCCGAGGTCAAACCAGACTTCCTGGTGTATGTGGGTGGGGCGGACACCTGCTTCAAGTTGTTTGAGAAAATGGGTGTGAGGTATAGGTTGCTGGGCTCGCCGGCCGTTAAGAAGACTAGAGACAGGTCTGAGCGGAGGGAGTATAGGAGTGACAGGTATAGGGAGTTCTTCGCAAACGCCCCCCTTGTAAAACTCAGCATCGACGAGTTGTTGATCCTAGACATACCTGTACTCCAGGGGCTGAAGACGAGCCTTGGGGATGAGAGGGTTGTATATAGCAGCCTGCTCGCCGGGAAATATTTTGTGGTCGCGAAAGGTGATGCTAGAAGAGTTTACGAGGACTTATCTAGCACTCTTGGCAGAGACAAAGTAGTAGTCTACCCGTACGGTTTTGAGAGAGGGCTGTACGTATCCCTTGTCGATGATTCAGGGCTGGAGTGCCCGGGGCTAATCGAGAGGATTGACTTCAGCTCGAACACCCTCTACGTGAGAACACCATGCACAGGCATTAAGCCAAGACTGATTAAAGGCTCATCCATCAGGCTCACAGAGGATTTCCACGAAGAGTATATTGATAAATCCGCGTGGGAGCCGCCGGGGCAGGATCACACGGTTACCCCAGCTCCACCGGGTTAGCTGTGGGAAACCCCTGCTTACAGTGGTATGTGTTTCCGGGTACAACTCGTTTAATTGGGTAGTCAATCCTAGTACAACAGGGGGCTCTAGAGAGATGTTTTTGACTAGGGAGCAGGAGAAGATGCTGAACGGGGAGTATGGCTGGGCTGTAGCGAAAGCTATGGCCATTATCGTGAAGACAGGTGAGGTTCTAGGCGCCTCCCGGCTTGTCGAGATATCACACGCCCATGTTTCAGGCGTCTCTTATACGAATATACTCGACCCAGGCCTGGATTTTGTGAGGAGGTTGTTCCTCAGCGGCGGCAGGGCTAGAGTCTACACGACAATCAACCCTGGTTGCGTGGACTACTCTGGTTTATCGAGCCTGATAGACAGGTCTTTCAACGAGAAGCAAGCTGTTATCGACGAGTCGCTTACTAGAATGGGCTTCAAACCTGTTTTCACCTGCATACCCTACTATCATAGACCCCCGTCTCAAGGCGAGTTCCTTGCCTGGGGGGAGAGTAGCGCTATCGCTGTGGCGAACAGCTACTACGGCGCTAGCTCTAACAGGGAGGGGGGCCCCCTCGCTTTGGCGGCCGCTTTAACAGGCTACACGTATTACGCAGGCCTACACATACCCGAGAACAGGGTTGCGAGAGTTGTCGTGAGAGTAGACCCATCGGCCTCGAGGAATCCCGGGGCGTTGGGTCTATGGATAGGCGAGAACATTAGGGAGATACCCTTATTGAAAGGCTTCAACCCGCCTCTATGGGATTTGAAGATAATGCTCGCAGCCTCAGCGGCCTCGGGCTCCCACGCGTTTATCGCGGTTGAAAAAATCACTCCACAGGGCTTCTACAAGGTGGACCCCCTGGAGAAGGTTGAAGTAGAGTGGAGGGATCTCGAGAAATATATTGGCTTAGAGCCCAGCGGGGGGAGTGTCCTAGGCTACCTCGGTTGCCCCCACCTCCACCCTTGGGAGTTCCACCTCGTCTACGAGTATGTTAAGAGGAGGGGCAGGTTGCCTGGGAGAAATAGGCTCCTCCTCACAATACCCCTCGAGGTCTACGAGAGGTACCGGGACAAAGTCCTATACCTCCGTAGCCTTGGAGTGGACGTGGCCGCCGGGACGTGCCCGGTGGTTTCAAGGCTTACGAGGAGGTTCGACCACCTCGTCACCAACTCGGGTAAAGCAGTCTTCTACTTGAGCAAGCAGCTGAAAATCAACTATTACCTAACCGAGACTAGGAGGGTGCTTGAGATTGTCTACGCTTAGACTCCAAGTTAAAGTGCTAGTGGACGGGGATTGCCGAGCCCCCCTCTACCTCTACAACGGGTACGTGAGCTTCTTCGGCGAGGTAGACCCGGTCAACGGGTTGCACAGGGCTACGGGAGAGGGTATTTCAGGTAAAGCGTTCGCATTCAAGGGAGGGAGGGGGAGCACAGTGGGCTCCTACGTGATATACGCGTTGAAGTACTACGGCAAGCAACCCGCCTGCCTACTGGTCGAGGAGGTCGAGCCGATTATAGTGACTGGTTGCGTTATGGCAGACATACCTTTGTTCCAGGTTGAAAAAGGTTTTTTGAGTAAAATAGGCTCCAAGAGGGGTTTGCTAGTCCACGAGAGGGGTAGCAATTATGTTGAAATCGAGTACGAGTAGCAGAGGGCTCTTCATAGTCCTGGAGGGGCTAGATGGATCGGGCAAGACCAGTATAGCACTAGCCCTAGTAGACAAGCTGAATAGCCTGGGGTTCAAGGCGTTGTACACTTACGAGCCATACGACTCGCCGGTCGTTAGAATTGTTAAAAACGAGTACTCCGACATTAGGGACGCATACATAGACGCTTTAACCTACGCTCTAGATAGGCTGATCCACTGGAGGAAGATAATAGAGCCGGCGCTAAGGGAGAAGAGCATCGTGGTCTCCGACCGCTATTTCTACAGTAGCGTGGCGTACCAGACGGCTTCCGGCGCACCCTATGAATGGGTTCTAGAAGTCAACAAGCATGCCCCGAGACCGGACTTAGCGATATACTTGGACGTGGAGCCTGAGAGAGGGCTTGAGAGGAAGAGGGGTTTAACGTCGAGGTTCCCCGAGTACGAGAGGCTGGATTTCCTGGTGAAAGTTAGAGAGGTCTACCTGAGGATGGTTAGAGAGGGTCTCCTCACCCTAGTGGACTCTAACAGGGGTTTAAGCGAGGTTTTCGATGACGTGTGGAATACTGTGAGGAGGCTTTTACCCTAAGCGGTTTCGCCAGCGGCCTGCTTTGAGGATAGGAGCCTTTTGATCCTCCTAACTCTCTCAACTACTTCAAGCCACTTGATCAGATCCGTCGGCTCGATCTCACTTCTCTCAGTGATCATAGCGTTCATCTCCATCACAGCCCTCTCCTCGATCCTATCAAGGGTTAGAGCCAGGCTAACAGTGGTTTTAACCTCCCTGGCCTCTTCATCTGATTTTACGACGTAGACCCTCCCGTGCACAGGGCACACCACCTCACCTGTCTTAGTCTTGAACAACGGTAGGTGGCAGCCTGGCATAGGACACGTCTCGGGGAGCATTACAGCACCGGATTTTATCAGCTCAGCCATCTTCTTAACCGGGTCTACCTCGGGTTCAACCAACACGCTCACTCCCCTGGAGTCGAATAATTATATAGGATTATAATCATGAATGTGATAGAGAGTAGTACTCGAGGGGGGTGTCATGGCGAGAGTTCTGGACAACACTGCTAAAATAAACAACGCGATATTCCTACTACTATCCGTAATAAACGACACGGCTGTCCCGAGGAATATAAGGAGGGCGGCTACAGAGGCGCTAAACTACCTGAGGAATGAAACCCTCACCCCCGGCGTCAAAGCCGCTAACGCTATAAGCGTCTTAGACCAGGTCAGCCAGGATCCAAACATGCCTTTATCGGCTAGAACCAAGATCTGGCAGGTTATAGCCATACTCGAGACTATCCACGACTAGCCTGGTTCAACGGGGTTTGTTTTGCCTAATGTGAGGATACGTGGGATTTCCTCCACAGCTATTACATTTTTACTCGTTTCAAAAGGGTTTAGGGTCGTCCAGGCCTCTGATGTTATTAGGGAGAGGCTTGGCATACCCTTCGACAAGACCCCAGCCGAGGTAACGGTCAAGGACTCCAGCGAGCCCAGTACGCTTGTAGTACTCGGGAAGAGGGGGGCGGTGGAGGGGGTTGTAGAAGCACTAGTCTCGGAGCTCGAGGACGTTGTCGTCTGGTGGGGTAGGCCAGGCTTACACACAGTGGTTAAAGCGCGTGTCAGCAGGGTCGAGAACGGTAGGTGTATACTCGAATTGCCCGGGGGCGTGGAGGGGGTACTAGAAGCCTGCGATAGCAGGGAGAACAACTTCCTCGTTGTAACAGTGGTTAAGCCATCTTTCAGGAAGGGTGAGAGGGCGATCGTATCAAGGGAGCTGAGAGTGGACGGGAACTACGTCTCCTTGATCAAGGGGGGTGGTAGAATAGAGTTCTCCGAGTTCATCAGAGACCAGGCTAGGAGAGCAGAGTTGTCTGCTCTAGCTGTTTCGAAGCTGATGGGTTCGGGTATAGGCGTTAGATTCAGGAGTAACAGCCAGTACGCCGAGTTACACGAGATCGCCGCTGAAATAGACTCACTGCTGAGGCGGCTCAGGGAGATAGACGCCAGGGGCAAGACGGAGGGGTCTATTAATGTAATCCATGAGGGCGAGTCCATAGCCCTGGTCTACCTCGCGTCGCCGGCTAAGATGAGGCTGGACGAGCTCAGGAGTAGAGTAAGCCCGACAGCCCTAGGCCACCACCAGCTCAAGTACATGGGGTTGGGCGAGCTTGTGGACTTCGCCGAGTACCTTCTAGCCAATAGAGCTATCTCGAGGGAAGGCGCAGGCCTGCTGTTAAGCTACGTGTTGAATAGTTGTGTTGGGAGAGAGTTCGTATTCAACCAGCGGAAGCTCGACGGCGGGGTCGTCAAACTGACGCCGGGGATCCTCGAGGAGGTTCACGTGGATCAGGGCTCTGTAAAAGCGGTTTTCAAGAGGGTTCTGAGGTCGAGCGGGGTGTACGATGGGCTGGGCGTGGAGAAGAAGCCTGGGGACGTGGACTACATGGTTGTAGAAACCGGGTCTTGGGTGATATCCCACAACTACTTCAGGGGTGGAACCTACATCGGCTCGTACGTAAACGTGAACACGCCTCCCGACATAGGGAAGGGGGTTGTAGAGTACATGGATCTCGAGGTCGACATCATTGTGAAACCCGGCGGCATAGTCGAGGTAGTGGACTTAGATAAGTTGGAGGAGGCTTCAAGGAGCAAGTTAATCAACGAGAAGCTGTTCAACAAGGCCCTCCAAACAGTTGAATCGGTGAAAAACGACCCTATGGCACATGTTTATAACCCGAGGAGCAATCAAGAGAAGTAAATGGTGCGGGGGTGCCCGAGCTAGGTCAAAGGGGTCGGGCTTAGGACCCGATGGCGTAGGCCTGCGTGGGTTCGAATCCCACCCCCCGCACTAGTGTATAAGCCGGCCTGCTTCAAGAATTGGAGAAGCAACCCTCTCACGCAATACACCCTACGTGCAGGCCGCCCCTCAAGTTAATCCACGTGTTACACCCGACTCGGATAAAGCTTGGTCATGATATTATACTACGTATTCCCCGAGCTACAATTAAATACCCGGTTCTCCAGGTTGAATTGGGGTTACTCCAGTAGACTAGGATTTGAATAATCAAAGCTAATTAAAACAGGGTTGCAGAATGTTTAGACAGGGTTCGAAGGGCCCGTCGCCTAGCTTGGATAGGGCGCCGGCCTTCGGAGCCGGAGGGCCCGGGTTCAAGTCCCGGCGGGCCCGCGCCCCTTTAAATACCAATGTAGAATTCTGTGAAATTGTCTTCCACGCTTCACGGCCTACTTGGGGTCGTGAACTATTACATGATTTACCTGGCGAAATCATGAGTGCTGATCCCTAATACACTTGGTTGAACGATAGTGTCCTCAGCGATGAGGGCCGCAGGCTTATCCTCGATTTATTCGAGAAGAAACCCGGGTTCTGGAAAGGTTCCTCGGCGCTTGGAGTTGAGAGAGTTTTCTATGCAACTACTCATATTGTTACAGAGAAATTTCCCACGTGGTTGCCGAGAGGGCCTTGCTGTATCTTGGGGGCACGGGTTCAACGAGATAGTATGGGGTGTCGACAGGCTATGGGTGCACTATACGCGAGAGGGTAGCATGGGCTACTCTATTACACCACAGGCTACTCCACCGGCTATTCGTGATGAATTTCCAAGCAGGATTTCCTCGTGTATATATTAGCACGTAACCTCTACAAGAACATAAGATTTTTAAGCCCACCCTCTATTGCGAATTCGTAGGTGATATACGTGCGCCAATATTGATCTATACATGTAGAATCCATGACTTTATAAGTAAACGTATCAGAAAACGATCATCCATAAATAGAAACAGGTTCCTTGAAAGTACGCGATCCATCACGGGAGTCAATAGAGGTCGTCTCCTATGGTTTACTTGAAGAATAGTGGAGGAGACTCATTCTACGTTCCTGATTTTAGGATTCGAGTATTCCAGAAGTTAAGACTACCAACTCTCAGCGAGAGATATACTGTGTTAAAAGATAGTGGTTGGAATACATTTAGAATACCTGTTGAAAAAGTGTACATAGACATGTTGACAGATAGTGGGGTCAACGCTATTAGTTTAGAGCAATTATCCGATATGCTTGGACTGGGGTTAGAGGATGCGTACGCGGGAAATAGAGCATACTATAAATTGATCGACGCATTTAAGGAGTTCTTTCCACACAAATACTTTATTCTAGCCCACCAAGGTAGAGCAGCTGAGAACCTAGTTTTTAAAGCGTTGATGAAGAATGGTAGAAAACCATACGTGTTAACAAACATACATTTCACAACTACGAGGGCTATTGTTGAGAGAGTTTATGGGGGTAGAATGATTGAATTACCTGTACCGGAGGCCTTTGATCCAGAAAACCAATATCAGTTCAAAGGAAATATAGACACATCTAAACTCGAGAACGAAATAAAGAGACTGGGTCCTGAAAACATAGCGGCTGTTAGAATAGAGTACGCTTCGAATCTATTAGGTGGGCAACCATTCAGTATGAAGAACTACTATGAGACAAGGGAGATATGCGATAAGTATNGGATACCTTTGGTCGCGGACATAAGTATGGTTGATTGGCAAATAGCTCTGATGAAGAAGCGTGATCCAATGGCGGTTGGGAAATCCGCTGGCAAAATCATTAGTGAGCTCATGGAGTTGACTGATGTAGCATATGCAAGTGCTAGAAAAGGATTCTACGTACGTGGAGGATTTATAACTATTAAAGGAGATGAAAAGTTGTACGAGGAGGTTAGGTCTTGGCAACTTGTATTTGAGGGGCACACGAGTTATGGAGGTATGAGTCTGAAAGAGATTGCAATGCTGATAGACGGTTTGAGAATGGCCTTCAACGACAATCTCCCATTCTACGAGTTAGAGCAAATAGAGTACACTATTAAAAAACTGGATGAGCGAGGGATACCTGTTGTAAAGCCGCCTGGCGGTCTCGGAGTACACGTGGATGCTAGGAGATTTCTACCACATGTAAAATTGATCCCCGGCAATGGGGAGGGAGGTTACCCCGCTGGAGCTCTAGTAAGTGCCCTATACTTAGTCTCCGGTATTAGAGGTATGGAGAGAGGTCAATTATCAATGGATAGAGACCCGGAGACAGGGGAAGAAATACCAGTCCAACTAGACTTGGTTAGACTAGCTATGCCTAGGAAAACTTATCTACAAGATCACCTAGATTACCTAGTGGACAGGTTAACGTGGTTGTTTGAAAACAAAGATATGATAAAAGGCCTTAACTGGATATATGAGCCGCCAGTTCTAAGGTTCTTCGAGGGGATTCTAATCGACGAGGGCAACTGGGGATTGAAACTACTAGAAGCATACAGGAATCAACTAGGGGAGATTTAAAGTCTCTCGGAGGTGATTACCTGGTAATCATTTTTGTTATCTTGTTCTAATTATTCTCCATGCGTTCTCCTTGCCTATTACAAATTACANTAGTTATGGTTAATCCTTACTCATGGGTAGAAAGGGGGCCTACAAGCAAGCTTTACCTTGCAGACTCTTATATCAAGGAAGATGAGCTTGATGTGAGGGTATTAGACCACGTACTCAAGCAACGCAATAGACACCATGTGTTATCCAATAAGTAGTGGCTTATGGATTTGAATTCAAGGTTTTAAAGGTATCAGGGTTTGGAGGAGTAATTGTCTTGGGGAAATTTGTTGAACAAGTCCCGGAATATGGTTGGGCATATGTTGCATGTGGAGGGGTTGACGTCGCGGGTGGCTAAGTAGTGTATTCCACACGCGTACTTCTTGTATAGAACATACATTGCTAGCCTGGCTACCTCAACGTAAGCATCCCGCCCGCAGACCTCCCCTCTGGCAATTTTATCGGCTATGTCTTCAAGCATTGAGTTAACCTCGCTTATAGCCCCTAGGTCGTGTAGACCTCTCTCCCCTCTCACATATCTCGTGATGAGGGAGGGCGATATATCCAGGCACTTAGCGATATAGGCTCTATCAATGTTCCTGGCAAGTAGCTTCAATATAAGGGACTTCTTCAACGACGGCTCCACGTGTCTCGCGGCGAACTCGAACACGCTCTTCAACTCTACAACACCAGTATCTTCTTCTTGATCTCCTCCGGGTGGTTTACTACCTCAGTTAAATCCTCAACTACCTCGAGGACGCCTAGTAGCCTACCCTCACGGTTTTTCACCGGGGCCACCAGCACTCTTATTATCCTATCCCCCATCTTAGTCCAGAATTCGCGGTACTTGAATTGGCCTTTCTTAATTGCCTCAACGTTGATCATCACGTAGTTCTCCAGCCTGGGCGGGTGGCAGAACGGTATCCTCCTACCCAGAATAGTCTTAGTCCTCACAAAACCGCCCGATATCTCGCTTTCCGAGAAGAACCTCACATGGTCGCTCGCGTCAGCGTAAGTCAACTCTAGCGGGAGAGACCTGAATATGCCTTCGATCTCAGCGGGTGTCAGGAACCCTGTCTCGAGCTCTATATCCCCTTCTCTCCTAATCTGGTAGGTCTCGGCCTGAACCCCGTTTTTCTCAATAACAGTTTTAAACTCAGGTGGCAGTTTCTCGAGTTGCTCACGAGTCACCTTGGCGTCAAGCTCGTAGGGGTAAACCGGCTTAGCTGTAGGTTTCCACTCCCTCTCACCGGCTTCAACGATATAGCCCATCTCATCTGCGATTTCAGCTATAGCTGCCCACTCACCCTCACTCAGCAATGCCGATGTAGCCGGGTACAATATTTTGTTTTCCCTGAACACTAGGTCAGCTACCTCGTTTGAAAGCTCGAGTAGCCGAGACGCGATCTCCACCGCTTTACCTCGATCCACAGCACCGGCTTGTTTCTCGAGGTCTGAGGATAAATGTCTAAGCTTCACTATAATCTGGTCTTCACGCCCCCACAGCACTCTAGGCACAGCGATTAAACCCCTCCTCTCGAGATAGGGGAATATGAGCATTTGCACCTTCCTGTAGTGTAGTCTAATCTTTCTCAGCTCCCCGAGTATCAGACGAATAGACCTGAGGTACCGCTCTAATTCTTCCACACTCTTTGAACCCGAGAGCGCCCGTGCGTAGACGCCTAGGGCCTCCGCTTGTTTAAGTATCCACTCGTTCTCCCTCATCAGTAAATCCAGGGGGTGTCCTCTTGGCACACCGAGGAGCTCTCTTGAAGCAAGGTACTCCCTGAATAACTCGACGTGCAGGTCGCATAGTTTCAATATCTCGTTGACTGGTACACCTTCTCTAACTAGCTCCTGCTCGACTGAAAGTATCTCGAGAGGGGATACATTTGCCAGGATCTCCCTAAGCCTGGATTTCAACTCGTTCGGACTGACACCGCTGTGAATAGCCTTTAATATGTCTTTCAAAACCCTTATCTTATCCTCCTGACTCGTGGACGTTGACATGTGTCAATCACCACGTACCATAGATTGTAGAAACCCTTTATATACCTTACCTCGAACCGATTCAATAACCTAGGTGGAGAAGGGAGGAATGTTGCATTGTTAAAATGACGCGTGGCAACTACTCGGCTCCATCAATGAGAGGGAAGCAGGATGTCCACGAGTAGAGTAGTTGACGAGGCGTAGACCCCTCTCCTGAGCCTTGGGACGCCTACGAAGACCTTTAACAGTCAACTCCTGCGGTGAATCAGAACATGTAAACCTGGCTCCCGATAATTGCCTGTGAAATAACCCTCGATTTTTAAAAGGCGGCTAATCATGGGCAATAAAACTATTGTAGGAAGACTCCTTTTCATCGTCGGGTTAATTCTATCCTCATAGCTTCCCGTATCCCTCTTAAAGCCGGCTTGGAGAGGTTGATCGGTGAAAGCGCGGCGAGTGCTTTCACCAATGCCTTGGGTCTCCTTGCTCTGGTCTTCATAGTTTCTGGCTTCATAATGCTAGAATCCCACGGGAAACCCAGAGAAAAAGTGTGCTTCTCAAAGGACTCGTCTTTATAGCACTCCTATCTTTGATCATAGGTGGGTATATAAGCTACTATTACTTCAACGTTGCCAAAATGATTTATTTAGTGGACATAATGTTCATCCCATCCCACACAGTTCTCTATTTAATCTGGTCTCGGAAGTACCGCAGGGGGAAAGCAGGTTTGATTGCGGGATCTTTGAGAGTCTACCTATAGAAAGGTGGGGATGTCACTGAAGTAATCGAGGAGGAGTTGCCTAGCGGATTGAGAGAGGCTGGAGTCTACTATCGATAAGGTGCTGGAAGAGGTTAAACCGGGATTCCAATTGTACGAGATCCTCTTACTAGCTGTTGTTCTGTTTTTTCGTAATCTCCGCTCTGATCATACTCATAATATCGTAGAATACTCTCCGGGGTTTAATCCTTCATCTAGAACCCTCAGGGTTTCACGGGAGCTACCCTACTGGTACCCACCACCATAATGGCACTAGGAGTGGAACCAACTGTTTCGTAATATTAGATATTGGATCCCCCCTTTAACCCAGCCTCATGAATCCGCATGCTCAGTATCGTAACATCTTCTCGTGAGAGCGTCGAGATTCCACATAATGCGGAATGCATGTACTCTAGGAAAAACGGGCTCCGGACGTCCTCAGAGAACAGGTTTAATAGGTGGTAAAGGGTTTATTTTCGACGGTGGGTTTTTGCATCGTACAGCCTTGGCCGGGCTAGCTGTAGGGCTTGCTCTATTAGTCGCTTTCTCGGCTTACTACTACGTGTCACCCAATAATCCCCGGGTTAGGACTACTACCACTACTTCGACTGCGGGAACATGCTTGCCCGCCAATACAACTGTGTTGATAACGTCAACTACACCTCAATTCCCTACTACAACCCCTACGCCGACCACTACCACCATCCAGCTGGGGGAAGACGGGTTTGTAGCTAGGGCTTGCCCGGTGGGGAGTGTACCCGTGGAGATGAAGGTTAGCGCGGGTTTGATCACGGATGAGCAACTCCTCAACAAGACCGTGTCGGCTCTGGAAAACTTGGTTAACCAGAGTGTTTGGGGCCTAGGGGAGGACACTCTCAGACTAATCAACGTCCTCAAACACAGGGGCGGCAACGTGGCACTCCTCAAAATCACTGTCGAGATAAGGAACAACGGTGATTCACCTATACTAGTCTACGGGGGAGCCTGCGAGGGCCCCTCTGTGCTAGACTTCGTGCTGGAGAACTTGACTGGTAGAAGAGAGATAGGCTTCTCGAGCACGCGGCTCACGCCCATCAACGGCACCGTGTACACTGGGGATGGAATACTCTGTGTCCTAGCCCTATATATACGGAGCCTCTTCCCAGGTCAGTCCATGGAGAACACACGCTATTTTGTGATAGAGAAGCCGTCTCCAGACGGCGTGTTCAAGGCTAGAGTAGACGTATTCGTCAACGGACTCTCAGAGGGCCCCTGTCTACACCCTCAACCCCAGGAGCCCTGCAACTGTTCCGCAACATTCTTCGTAACATACTAATTTTTCCCCGCCCGCACCTCTTGTCCACGCAACCCTGTTCTTCTACTCATCGCGTAAGTCTTCCCATTCACATAGTCTTGAAAGCCGCCACGCCGACTGGGGTAAATGCTCACGGTGACCCGGGTCTAAGGTGGATACTCTCCCTTGTATTCTTTCATACAAAAATTAGGCTAAGGATTAACCCACTAGCTGGTCAGACAGGGCGTCGCCGGAACACATAGTTTTCTCCTTATCGGGCAAGTATCATTTAGGGACGCCGAGTAGGGTCGCTATGATTGAGGCTAATTGTATTTTCACGAGCTTGTCGACGTCTACTACATAGTATTTCGAGTACTTCCCGAACCTCCCCGCCAGCTCCACGACCCTGTTTCGGGCTTTCTCTCTTATTGCCACGACCTCTGGCGGTAGGCTGGATCTCTGGTGCTCGTGGCCGATGGCCCGGTAGAGTAGCCCGTACCTTAGTATCCCCCCGTAGAAGATTGGGACTGTGTAAGCGTCGAAAGCCTGCGCGACTGTAGCGCTCTCCTCTAATGAGGGGTCGGCTTCAATCCACTTTTTCTCCGCCTCCAACTCCCTGGCTCCTGTCTCCAGGAAATAGCTGAGGGACTCGAAGAACGGGTTGTCTTCACTCATGTAGGGCTTTACCCTCTCAACCTCCGCCTCCAGCTCTTTATTCAACTTCACCTTGCTCTCATAGCTCAGCCTAAGGATCTCCCTCCTAGGTATCCCGATAGGGGTATTGTCGTCAAGCCTTTCGTCGTAGACGTAGGGAACCTCGCTGACTAGCTCGAATACATCCGGGTTCAACCTCCTCGCGCAGTCGTAGCTACTACCACCATGCCTGATCACGTCGACTGGGAGCCTCCCAAGGTATCTCTCGAGCCAGTCGTAGATCTCGGCGGTGCTGGGCATGAGGAACACCCCCTCATGGATTTTCTTCATGTATGGCGCCTCAGGCTCCCCCCTGTGGACTGGTACACCCAGCTCTCTCGGAACCCCGTACAATATTTCCAGCACGCCTCCACCCGGATCTCTGGTAACATAATAGTAGGTTCCCGAGAAACCCGCGTTGTGGAGGCTGTAGATGTAGTTGGGCCTCCACTCATCTATGAGCTTCATGAGGCAGGCTGTCTCAGGTGTAGGGTTGTCGAACTTGAGGGACTTATACTCGAAGGGGAAGCTCCACTCAACCTGCTTGTAACCCGGCGGGCGGTAGTAGTTGAGGGCGTACTTGACGAGGTCGAAGCCCCCTTTAAACCATCCCTCGTTGAGCCTCGCACCGTAGACGTCGGCTACTTTAACTATAACCCATGTGGCACCCGTCTCCTTCAACAGGTCTCTATCAGCCTCGAAGATACGTGTGAGAACCTCTAGGGTCATAGATCCGACAGGCTCGTTGGGATGTGGGAACCCGAAGGCCAACACCACTCTCTCACTCCCCCCGTGGACTACTAGTGCTTCAACAGGCTCCCCGCTCCTCGATGAGCCGACCTCAAGGAGCTCAGATATATCAGGGTTTCTCTCAGCGAACCCCCTGTTGCTCTCCCTCAGCTCGGTAACGGTCATAAAGTCGCGTAGAGGGGGTACTTTCTGAAGATATCTCATTACACGCCTCCCGAGATCTCCATTCACATACATACATAATACCCTCTTCGTATATGATAACAAACAGTTAAATATATAAGCCTGTCCCTTTTTAGAGGTATGGTAATGAAAGCCCGGGTGTGAAAATTGAGGTCTCTAAGTATAGTTGGATATATACCTACTATCCTGATACTCGCATCCACCCTCCTGGGAGCTCTATTGGCCTCCAATACACCTGTAGCGGCCGGCGTCAACCCTATTTTACGTCAAAATCCAAGCCTAGGTAGTATCACGTGCCCTGCTAAGGGTGGAACACTAACGGTTATATATTGGGGTGATATCAAGAGCTGGAACCCCGACAGCCAGGTTGACGACGCTTTGTATGGGATAGCACCTAATCTCTTTAGCAGGCTGGTTGCCCTGGACTACAATTACAATGTGATCCCGGATCTAGCATACAACTGGACTGTCAACTCGAACGCCACAGAGTTCACCTTCTACCTTAGGAAAAACGTGACATGGCATGATGGGTACCCCTTCACCTGCAGGGATGTTAAGTGGACTTTCGAGGCTATTAAGAAGTACCATGGTATAGCCTACAGTAATCTGAAGATGGATAACCTTGTAGACGTTGAGTGCCTCGACAATTATACTGTGAGGTTCGTGTACAACGCGTCTTTCCCAGCATTCCTAAGCTTCGTGGCTTGGTATGGTACATGGATACTTCCGGAGCACATATTCAACAACACGCAGTACAAGGACTGGATGGACCCAAGCATCCCGGCGCTACAGCACCCCATTGGTACAGGGCCCTTCGAGTTCTCCCAGTATGTGAGGGGTAGCTACGTGGTTCTGACAGCCTACGATAACTACTTCCTCGGGAGGCCTTGCATCGATAAACTAGTATACCAGATAATCCCTGATGCTACTAGCGCGGAGCAAACATTCCTATCGGGTACAGGAGACATCTTGGCTAACACCCCGCCACCCTCGGATATCCCGCAGTTGAATAGCACTCCCGGGGTAATCGTTAAAACAATGCCGACTTTGAGCAGGTACTACATAGGTTTCAACATGCTGGAACCAATCTTCCAGAACAGGGACTTCCGCCTTGCGATCGCGATGAGTATTAACAGGACTGAGATCAACCTGAAGGCATACAACGGCTACGCTTTCCCAGCCACTACGGCTTGGTTACCGGGTATGTCGTTCTGGTGGAACCCGAACGCGACATACCCTCCCTATGACCCCGACAAAGCGAGGCAACTCCTTGACCAGCTCGGATACAAGGTGGGGCCAGATGGATACAGGACCTTCCCCAACGGAACTATAATTAACTTAAGGCTAGTCATATTCCAGGGTGCCACATCAGAAGGCATAGCAACGGTTCTCAAAGACGAGTTGAGTAGGGTAGGGTTGAAGGTCACGATTGAGGAATACGAGATAGCTACGTGGGAGACTAAGGTGGTGAAACAGCGCGACTTCGACATAGCGTTATGCGACGGCTTCCACGGTCCTGACCCCCACAACATGTACTTGAGGTACTCGAGCTACGCCTATATAAACTTCGCTAACTACAGCGACCCAGAGTTCGATAGCCTAGTAGCCAAGGCGGCTACCGTGGCCGACCCCAATGTGAGGAGGCAACTCTACTTCCAGGCCGAGGAGATATTCGCAAGAGACCTCGTGTACATCCCGCTATTAGACCTACCAGCGTTCTTCATCTACAGGGCCGGCTGGCATAACATGCCGTGGGATCTAATAGGGACAGCACCTATAGGCTGCTACGCTTGGGCTTGGTACGGTACCGCCCCGACAACAACCACGACTTCCAGCAGTACAACTAGTACACCAGCATCTTCAACAACAACGCCTGCTCAAACTACACCGGCTACGACAACAACTACAACCATCACTTCTACTCAGACCACCAGTAGTTCACCTCCGTCAGGAGCTCAAGCACTGCTCGTCGCCGGGGCTGTCGCGGTAGTAGTTGTTGCCGCCGTTGGATTCTACCTGGCTAGAAGGGGGAGGAAATGAGGAGGTATGTTACAGACCGGGTTGTAAGCTCCTTTTTTGTCCTAATCTCCGTCCTCAGCATAAACTTCATAATCATTAACCTCGCCCCGGGTAATCCTGCCACTATAATGGGGGCAGAGACAGGCCTCATCAGCCAGGACTACATCCAGTACCTAACCCAGAAGTGGGGGCTTGACAAGCCCGTCTACGAGAGGCTGGCTGTATACCTGTGGAACGTCTTCCACGGGGATTTAGGCATCTCGTACAGGTATGCTGAGCCTGTATCCCAGCTCATATTTGAGAGAATCCCGCTGACACTAGCTATCACAGTTCCGAGCATAGTGATAGGCTTCCTCGTAGGCACCCTGCTAGCTACACTCGCATGCCGTAAGCCTGGTGGAGGGCTAGACGTGGGGTTGACTACGTTGGCCATGGGCTCCTACTCAGCCCCCATTTTCTGGGTTGCTATACTGTTGATCAACGCGTTCAGCGTCCGCCTTAAGCTCCTCCCGCCTACAGGGCTCGTGAGCCCGCAGCTCATCGGGTCGAACGGGTTCGACTACTACTTGGATATGGCTAAGCACGCTATCCTACCTATTGTAACGCTGACGCTCGGCACATTCCCCCCATACTACCGTTTAACTAAGAGCGTGATATTAGAGCAGTTGTCGGAGGACTACGTCGTTACGCTCAAAGCCATGGGTCTCCCTAGGTTCAGAGTGCTCTACAAGCATGTTCTGAGGAACGCACTGCTCCCAGGTATAACTCTCTTCGGAATACAAATGGGGTTCGCTTTCGCCGGTGCGGCTCTCGTGGAGAATGTTTTCGCGTGGCCGGGCATAGGCAGGTTGATGCTGGACGCGATCATGGCTAGAGACTACAACCTGTTGATGGGGATCTTCCTGTTTGTCACGCTTGCTGTAGTAGTGGCAAACATAGTGGTCGATTTAGTTTACGGCTACCTCGACCCCAGGATTAGGAGGGGGTGACCTCCTTGGGGTTTAGTAGGAGTTCTATAAGGGCCTTCGCCACGGGTGGGTTCACCGCTTTCTCTCGATCCCTTGACGGGTTCGTGGGCTTAGTGAGATTTATGGGGATGAGTGACTTGGCAGGGCTGATAGGGCTTGTAATAGTGATCGCAATGGGCCTAACTGCCGCTACCATAAGCCTTTGGCCCCTCCCAAACCCCAACTCCATGGACTACCCGATGAACCAGCCTCCAAGCCTCAACCACCTATTCGGCACAGATAGATACGGGAGGGATGTGTTGAGCAGGGTGCTTTGGGGAGCTAGAGTGAGTTTGAGTGTGGGGTTGGCCGCCGCATTCTCTGCGGCGTTGCTGGGGACTATTCTAGGGGTTGTAGCCGGGGTTTACGGTGGGAGGGTTGACGCCGCGATAAGCAGAGTTATCGAGGTTTTCCTCATGATGCCCACATTCTTCCTAGCACTCCTGATCGCCGCAGTTACGAGGCCCAACATCCACAACCTAATATTCGTAGTGGCTATAACCAGCTGGCCGACCGTTGCCAGGGTTGTAAGGGGGCAGGTGCTCTCGTTGAAGGAGATGCAGTACGTTGAGGCATCGAGGGCCCTTGGCGCCAGTGACAGGTTTGTAATGATTAAACACATACTACCGCAAGTAGTCCCCCTCACACTCTCATACACAATCCTCCTTGTCAGCAACGCAATGCTACTGGAAGCCGGTTTAAGTTACCTGGGTCTAGGAGACCCAAACTATCCTAGCTGGGGTAGGATGATATACGAGGGGCAACAGCTGATATTCTCGGCGTGGTGGGTGAGCGTCTTCCCAGGCGCATTCTTAACGCTGACAGTCCTCGGCTGGAATCTCCTAGGCGACTCCCTGTCAAGGTATCTAAACCCTAGAAGGAGGACTCTATAACACCTAAAGTTTTCACGGTTTTACACGTCTTCTATAACCTTGCAACCAGGTTTTTCCTCAACGGGCTCCTCAAACCGAGAACTCATAACTGGTCCTCAAAGCTGATAAGGTTTCCGGAGATGCCCTATGGTTTTTCACTGGCAGGCACTAGTTTTCAAGGCTTCGCAACCAGCCACGGTCTCGTCCTGAGATGCTTATAGCCCAGCTTCCTGTAGATTCTGATAGCATCCTCGTTGCCTTCCTCAACGCAGAGGATTGAGGTTGAACCCGAGGATACTATTCTCCTGGTCGCGGCCGAGGTCACAGCTGTTGCGTAACCTCTCCTCCTATACTCCTCCACGGTGTACACGTCGCAGATGAGGGCTAGCTCGGGCAATCTAGCGCAGATCGCCCCAGCTGAAACAAGCTTGCCGTCCGCGAAAACACCGTAGTAGGTTCTCTTCGACAATCTCACCCTAGCTTTCTCCACTGTTATATCATCGCCTCTCCGCTTAACGTAGTCTACGAACACGTCTGCCTGACTGGGGCTCAACCTTACGGCTAACCGCTCATTACCGCTCGGCTTAAACGATTCCTCGTCGCAAACCATGTCGTGGAACCGTCTAACTTCAACGTTTCGAAAACCCTTCGAGTAGAGGATGGAAGAAGCCCTCCTTATCACCTCACTCTCATCCGTNTATAGTTCCAGTATGTGAGGCATATTAGCGTCCAACCATGTGTCTTGGAGAAGCTCTAGAGAGCTGTCACCCCAGATGTGTATTGAAGCTCCTCTACCATACCTCCATATGAGCACGTAGGATTCCAACAGGGGACCCTGTTTCAACTTAACTATGACCTCCGAGTTCTCGGGCTCGTACAGCAAGTCGTATATGAGGTAGAAGTGGGGTGGGAAAGGGTGGTCTCTGTACAACCGGGAGATAGCTGTAAACACCTCTCCTATCGAATACTCCTTGTTTCCAACAACTCTAACCCCCATGTCAACACCAATTGTCCTTAAGTGCTCATACCAATTAATTTGTCTCCATTCGCTGGGCCCAGGAGCTTCCTCCCCGCCCAAACTTCACGATGGGTTAGCGAGGGTTCATGGGCGGCTGTTGAATCCGAGGTTACTAGTCCCCCACAGGCCACCAATGGGCCTTGGAGCAGCTCGATATATGAAACCCACGTTCCCGGCATTTTTCTCGTGCCATCGCTCAACCTCTCCGGGACAAGTAGCACGGCTTTCCCGCTGTACTTGGGTATAAACCTATATAGGAAGTCCTGAGGAATGTTACGTAGATCACGTTGACCCCGGAGTCTAGTAGCGCTGAGGCAACGTTTTCAGCCACTACAGAGGCTTCAACGTGGTTCGTTGAGACAAAGCTCTCAATTATCAACACGTAGTCCCCTCTCCTAATGGCCTTAAAGCGGTGGCCACGGACTATTTCCCCAATATACCCCATGAAGCCCCTGAGACCTTACCTCAAGCAACGTCATCTCATCATAGAATTTTTCCAAGGCCTCTATATAGGTTAAGGTTGCATCGAGGTAGAGCCCCAGCTTGTGTGGTTCGAAAGCGTCTTTCTCCATCTCTAAATAATCGAGAGCCAACCTGACTTTCTCGACAAACCTCTCGACAGCTGTGTAGACACTTTCATTCATCAAATCCCTGAACACATCGAGCCTGTAAACCGCTGCGTCAACGCTGTCAAGTGGCTCTTGAAACATGCTCCATAAGAGCTCATCCCTCTCTCTACATAGTATCTCGCTTGCGAGCTCTCTAATCCTCAAATCATATAAACATGATCTTCTCCGTTCCTCCTCCCCCTTGACCCGAGAATACTCCTATAATTCAAAGGCTCCACGCTCAAAGACGGCGGCGATGCCATGTCATTAACGCTTAGATATGGGATTACCCTTGTTTAATCTTTAAATCAGATCGAGTGAAACTGACCAAAGAATGAGGAAACTGGGGTCTTAGTCCTAGAGTCGCATTGTAAATCAATTAGCTTGGCGTACATTACGTGGGCGGGGAGGGCTTGTTATAGCGTATGGAGTAGAGGTGTCTCCGATAAGTAGAGGGAACGCACGCAATATGGTTCTTAAACGATGGCTGCCAAAATAGTCCCCCACGCGATCGGAGCCCACGTTAGGATTCTTCGATAACTGTGCTTGTGCACGTCCGCTAGGTGGTCTTGGCAGCTGTTCTAACAGCCTTCTTGGGTCTCAGCGTCCCGACAGAGTGGCATCTTCTACACTTGGTTGCCCCAGGCGGGTTTAAGGCACCGCACTTTCTGCAGACAGTCTTATTCAACGCTCTGTCGAAGACTATTTTCATTTTAACCGGGTCGTTGATCGGCATAAACACCACCTCTAGGGTCTAATGGGTTTATAGGTTTAAAACTTCAACCCCACACTCCTCAACCTCTCAGCTATATCCTCGGACTCATCGCTGAAGTAGCTGAGAGTACTCTCAATTATACTAGTGTTCAACCTGCCAAGCTGCCTGTAGTAGTATTTTACTTTCTCCAAGTCTACCCCCTGCCTCGCCTTCAATACAAAATACTGCTCGGGGTGTATTACCCTCACTTTAACGCTGTTCAAGGAGACCTGCTTAATGTTCGAGATCACCTCCTCAGGTATATTGAAGTCCATTAAGTTCTCGTATAACTCCACTTCAACAGCCTCGCCTTCAACACTCGCTACAAACTTGATCGTGCCCAGCTCTGTGAGGCCGACCTCCCAGCCCTCCTCGGTTGCTATATCCCTATAGAAGTCCTCGTTTGCTACAGGGCTAGGCTCTATGACGAATAAGTCTAAGTCCCCCTCGAAGACGTCTCTCCCCAGGGCGATTTCAACAGCAGTACTCCCTATGATAACGAACTCCACACCCCTCCTACTAAGCTTCTCNACTACCTTCGCTAAAGCCCTTTTACTGAAAGGCAACCCTAGCCACCTTTTCGACTAACCCTTATAGCACACTATAACAACACTACATCTTTTAAACAAACCTAGTTTTAAAACAGGCAAACAAACCTCGCGTCAGGCAGGTTTTAAACCTTGAAAACAATAGTCTCTTAGAGGGCCGCGGTAGCTCAGCCTGGTGGAGCGCTGCCCTGGTAAGGCAGAGGTCCCGGGTTCGAATCCCGGCCGCGGCTTACTGGCAATCCAGGTCGCCTTGAACAAACCCTATTCATCTAGTTGGGGTAGGGATTACATCTCCCCACTTCTTCTCCGTTGCGAGCTTCTTGAGGCTGAGCCAGAACTCCACGGCGTTTCTAAACCTCTCCCCTCTCCTCAAGCTGGATGCCTTCAATAGGAATGCCAGGAGGTCTTTGTCAACCTCTCTTCCAAGCACGTCTAAAACCATCTTATCCCTCTCCGCGATTAGCGATACAGTTCTCTCCTCTAACTCCTCGAGCCTGACCCTTCCCTCCGCGAAACCCTTGAATACGGGTTCAACATCTTTGAGAAAAGTTGCTAGAGCCGGGTGGTCTAGTAGGAATGGCTCTATGCTAATATCCATTTTATGAACGTGTTTCAAAGCCAGCAAGTTTACAAGAGTTCTATGGGAGAGCTTAATCTGGGTTAGAGAGCTGAGAAGGGTTAAACCGAGTGAGTAGACGTCGTAGTCGAAACCTGCTTTACCCTCAATGAGGGAGATTGGGTCGGCGAACTCCGGGGTAACCCTCGTCGGCCTAGCCCACCCCTCTAGAACCCTGGTCGTACTCGCGAAGTCCCCTATGTAGGGACACACCCCATAGGGCTCCCCCTTGTCGCCGGCTAGAAGTATGTTCTGGGGTTTCACATCGAGGTGTATTATGCTCATTGCATGGGCCAGTCCCAGGGCTCCTGAGACTCTGATGCCTATACTCACAATGAACTTGGCGTCAGGCTTTTTTCTACCCACATAATCTTGTAGATCCCCGAGTTCAGCGTACCGCTCTATAACCACTGGGGGGTTCTCTAGGTATAAATCTGCGTCATAACTGTCGTATGCGATGATAAACCCTCTGGGGCACAACACGTACTTCCTATAGTATGCGAGCTCCCAGTATAGATCCTCGCTTAAACCGTTTTTCAATAGAAAAGAGGACACCTCAAACTTATCGGGGTGGCATACCTCTATCGAGTTAATATAGCTCCGCATGAACTCGCTTATTTTCTCAGGCCCCGAGAGAGCTAGGGGGGTTCCATTAGGTAGCTTATCCCTGGGTATCTTCAACACATAGCTTAAACCATCTTTACCGATCGCCTTGAGCACATAGGTGAAGCCCCCTTTATCGGATAAAGCCTCAGTCACCTTGAAATCATATATTATTCTCCCAACCCATATGTGGGGCGGCTTCTCCTCGGTCACTCTGCTTACAATCTCCTTTAGACGCCCCTCTAACGGCGTGCCCTCGGCTACCCCGGGTTTTATCCTAGCGTAGCTTAATTTTATGACGGGGTTGCTCGCTCTATAAGAGGTAATCAACTCGCTGAAAGCGTCTTTACCCTTTAACCTAATGACACCCGCTTCCTCGATTACTAACGCTACAACGTAGTCGCCTACCAGGATTCCTCTTATTACACGGTTCTTCTCCTCATGCCGCAACACGAAGTAGACTGCCTGCGAGTCTCTCACAACTGTTTTAGATGTTCTCTCGAGCTCGCTTAGAGACTCGTTGAAAGCCATTCTCTTATTTGCCGTATCGAACTTGATCCTGATGAGGAGATTCGACATCTGGATCGGGTCACTGAAAATATTGCTTAACTCCTCGATGTCAGCGTACTCTTTCAGAGTCATACTTCATCTTTCCCTTACTTGAATTTCACTTGCAACACAGACTTCCCCACCACTATCTTACACCCATCTTTCAATTTAACCGGTCCCTTCCCCTTTATCTCGACATCGTCGACTCTCGTCCCATTCGTGCTTCCGAGGTCTTCAATAAACCATTCTCCTTCACTGTAAAATATTCGGGCGTGGAGTCTTGAAACAGTTGGGTCTAGGAGGAGGATATCGCAGGTCGGGTTCCTCCCTAAAACATATTCTCCGGGAGGAAACTCCCAACTTGAAGCAGGCAAAGCTGAGGGGGATTCAATCAAACTCAGCTCGATGATCTTGCCGCTCTTCTTAACTCCTCTTCTAAACAACTTAAAACGCCTCCAAATAAAATATTAACTGCCTAATTATTTTTATTAAGTATGGCTGGTGAAAAGGGTTTTAAGCACGCAGTTTTTAGCTAAGGAAAAACTGTTAGACAGGTATCTTTCGGACGACTCTGACTATTGTAAACGAGTCTTTCAACCTCGAGAGCTCTATTGACTCCCTCTCAACCTTAAACCCGCAGACAGGGCACTTGTATGATATAACAACTTTAAGCTTGTTGTCTGTAGTTTTCTCGGACTCGTACACCAAGTACATTAGGCTGCCATCCCTCTTACACAAATACCCTTTTTCGGTTCTTGCAACCTGGGACATGAACCTCCTCCTGGTTACCGGGTGTAATCCGTACAACAAGGAAGTTATTATAGTACCACGCTATATAACAGTGATGTCGTGGGGTGTCTTGTTTTGAGGCCGATGTTGGGTAAACTCGATGAAATAGCTGAGAGAAGCGGGGTGGACGCTATATTAATAGACTCACCAGAGAACGTCGAGTATTTCACGGGGGTTAAATCCCTAGCTGACGCGACACTCCTGCTATTCTACAACCGCAGGGCCGGTGTCCCACGTTTGTACGTTCCCCTACTCGAGTACTACAGGTACAGGGACTCTCTCGAAGGGAAGGGGGTTGAAGTCTACGCTATATCGAGGACTCTCAAGCCATCGGACGCTAAGGTAATCGAGAAGGATTGGGGTGAGCTGGTTAAAACCCTGGTAGCAGGCTTGAAAGCCGGGTACGACGCTGGTTTCCCATCCCCTCTCGCAACCACGGTTATGAGGAGCATAGGTGAATACGTTGACGTGTCAAACGATATCTCAAAGGTGAGGATGGTCAAGGAGGACTGGGAGATAGAGCTTATCGAGAGGGCGGTTGGGGTAACCGCCATGGGTATAAAAGCAGTTGCTGAAGAGGCCGAGGAGGGTGTAAGCGAGACCGAGTTAGCCGGGGTTTTCGAAAGGGAGGTTAGGAGGAGGGGGGTCGAAGACTACGCTTTCCCACCGATAATCTCCGCGGCACCCAACAACAGCTATCCACACAACACTCCTACAGGCAATAAAATCAAGGCAGGGGACGTGATAGTAGTCGATGTGGGTGTGAGGATAGGCGGTAGATGCAGTGATCTGACAAGGGTGGTTAAAGTAGGGTCTATTCCGGGAGAGGTCGAGAGGATAATAGAAGCTGTGAGGGAGGCTGTCTCTGAGTCTCTAAGCTTAGTTCAACCCGGGGTTAGAGCAGGCGAGGTGGCCGAGAAGGCTGTGAGCGTCATGGAGAAACATGGCCTCAAAGAGAGGTTTATCCACGGGTTAGGTCACGGTATCGGAGTAGTGGTACACGAGCCGCCTTACCTTAGGTTGGGTTCGCAGACTGTCCTTGAGAAGAACATGGTCTTCACCATCGAGCCAGGCGTGTACATACCTGGCGTAGTGGGTGTGAGGATAGAGGAGGATGTGGTTGTGGAGGAAAGAGGGGCGAGGGTATTATCCTCGGGCCTAGACCAGGTTTTACAGGCCTAGCCTTGAATATCTCCTCAACTAGAAGTAGTAATCTTAAGAGCTGTGAAAGCGGGTTGTGAGTGTTTAAAGAGTGTAGTCGCTTGGAGTAACCCATACTTCGTCGAACACGTTTATGCTTGTTGGGTCGATTCTGGATAGCTGGGGTCTGACTATAACTCTCAAACCCTTGTTCAACGCCACTCCCAGGCCGACGGCTATATCGTTTGCTCTAATCCCCCCCACATCGTTGATGTAGTACTCCATCCTGCCGATAGCCGTGTATAATATCTCGAGAGAGGTTGCGCCCAGCGTCCTCAACCTAGGCTTACCACCCTTGTCAAGAACGAATTTCCTTATTTTCTCTAGGAGCCTTGGGTTTACTGTGTATATGCATATTATCCCCTTCCCCTTCAAGGAGGACTTGTACTCAGCTCCATTCAGGTAGATAACTCCGTTGGAGTACTCGTACCTCTCCTCGCGGAATATGTTTGACACAAACCCGTATATGACCTTACTGTAGTAGGGTTCCTTCATAGAGTAGACGGCTAACGAGACAGCTGAGAAAGGTATTTCGAGAACGTAGTTCAAGCTCCCGTCCAGGGGGTCGGCTATGATGAGGTACTCCGGTCTAGCTGAGAGCTTGTAGAGCCCCCTCTCCTCGCTTAAAACCCACGCTTCAACACCCGAGGCCTTGACCAGGTTTACAAGGTATTCCTCAGCCATTAGATCGATCTTCCTCGTTATATCACCTGTTAAACTCCTCCCAATCTCCTGGGCTAGATCAGTTCTCCCAATATTCTCGCGGAGGAAACCAACTAGTTCAAGGCCTACTCTACTCACAACCCTACCTATCTCGGATGAACTCATCCGAATTCCTCGGGTTTAAAGGAAACAAGTTTTACAACTTTTTGACGCATAATATAGTGCATAAGCAATACTTAAATCTAACGCAGTAAGCAGGCTCGCTAGTCAATGATCTTCAGCTCCTTGGCCGCGTCTAAAATTCTCTTGGCGACCTCTCTACTCGCCCTCACATACAGGTTCTCAACGTCCTTCGGCTCAACGACAACCACTCCATCACCCATGTCCACGAGCCTGCGCAGTAGCTTGGAGAAACCTGAGGCCGGGAGGACTATCTCCTCCGCACCCTCTATCTCAGGTGGTGTGCTCTCCTCGCCTAGTAGAGCGTAGCCCACCGTCTTTCTACCGGACTTAGGGGACACCTGCTTCAACCACCCTTTAATGAGAATCCATTTACCGCTCTTCGTCTTCAAATAGACTCTCATTTCAACCACTGCGTGTGGAAAGATATGTAAATTAAGGTTTTTGAAAATCATAGTGTACGGGATGACCTGGCAGAGACGAGCTGAAGTATGATGTAGGTGGAGCGACTGGGACCGCTGACATCACGCCGTGATGATTAATTTGGGTATAAAGGTCATCAGCTAAGACGGTGCTGTCTTAGCAGTTATTTGCGTGAAATGCTTCAATAAATTAGCACGATTAGTCATTCACTGACATCCCCGCCTCAAAAGAGACTTTTATTCATAATCGTTACAGACATTAAAGACTCGAGAACACCTATAAACAGACCCTAAAAATATAGGAATAATCTTTTTAAACATTTTTGTTATAGAAAATTTTGTTCCTGACCTTATTTCTATAACAAAAATGTTTAAAAAGGTCAGAGACAAAAATAGAAGAAATAGAGTGAACTTAGTGGTAAAATACCCGGTTGAAGATGGGTTATTCATTAAGGGCGTTGTAACAGCGGGATATTGCTCACTCTTTTACTACTCACCGGGGAATATTACATATAATCGAATAGATGTATACCAACCTGAGTATCCATATTATATAGGTCATCCGAGCTTCGTCAACTTAAGTGCTGACGTGATGTTTACACCTTACTCGGACATAAGTCCAGTACTACTGTTTTACACGGGTTTGCAACTCAGGCAAGTACCAATAGCTGATTATGTACCGTGGGATACTCTTAAATTCTTATTTGAATCAGGGCTTTTAAGAGAGGACACACCTATATACAAGACAGGGAGAAGCACGGGTAGTACATGGGGTTATATTTATTCCTTTGAGCTATACGGTATTGCTAACGGAACTGATTGGAGAAATCAGCAAGTAATTTACGTAGTGGCCTATTTAATTGCCGCAGACTACCCCTCAGATGAGGGAGATAGTGGTTCACCTGTCTTTTTCTTCTGGGGAGATAACCCCAACACAGCAGAGGCTACTCTCATAGGACACCATTCAGGAAGAGGGGGTGGCTATGCCTGGGTCATTAGCGTGAGTGCTGATATAGAAAGTGGCTTTAGACCGATAACAATAAACCCATAGGGTGGTGTGAAGTGAGAGTTGCAACAATCCTATTACTCTTCTTCTCAATATTGGTAGCATGCTCCAATATTATTACTGCAGTTGGGAGTAGTAACTACATTAGTCCTCAAGAGGTCACTTACCTGGGTCCCATTGTCATTGAGAATTATACCTTTAATAGGTTAACGCTCACCGTGTTGACTCTCAACCCTGTAGTTTACTTTGAGTACAGGAATGTATACGTAGTACCTCACAATAACACCAGGTACGGGATGTTAAGAGTCAGAGATGTAGCTTACAGTCAATTAATTAGTAGTAGATTAGATCAATTGGTGCGCTTGCTAAATGATAGTGAACTTAGCGCTAATTCTATTCAACTTGAGGATAATATTATCTATATTGACTTATCTAATGTGCCTATTAGTCGAGTATTAAACACTGCCGGACAAGTTTTCAGTGATATTAGTGGAGTTGTAGTGTTTTGCGATAAGAGGTTTATAGATACAGTAACTAGGCAATTCGAGTATAGAGACCTACTGAATAAGCTCGAGTTCTCAAGTGAAATAAAAGACTTGCTTATGCAGTTAGCTAGAGACTTAATCAGCAGGGGGCTATTCTCCATGCTCGGGGGTCCAGGCAGTTCGAATACTCCAATTGGCAAGTGGTTCCGTTTCTTAGCACATATCGGCCTAACGGGCTCCTANAGTGAGGCTAGAGACATTATCGAGGGNTACGTGAAAGAATTAGCTGAAATAGNGAGGAAATACATACCTGAAGACGTCCCGCTATATGTTCTAGTATCAGAGTATAGTAGTCCTTTTACTCCAGACGTACTANATATAACATCACCTCCTCCAGACGTNCAATATGGAACCCCACTTGAGAATACAAATACAACTAATACAACAAATATAATAACTAATACAAATACAACTAGCCCGGACTACCCGGAGACCTCACAAAGACAAAGTAGTCAGTTAAACTCACTAGTCTGGGTAGCACCAATTATAGTTATCTCAACTATATTAGTCGTGTTGTATGTTATTGAGAGATCATCATTGACATCAATGTAATTTTCACTTTTTTTATCAAACTTCACATTCTACTCATTTTGTATATAAGTAGATTAAACCTCTACTATTAAGTTAACTCGTAGCTCTACATTTTAATTCGGCTAACGTGGTTGACTACAGCGATATTAGTATTAGTGCTCCACCGGTAATATTGTAGAAGTCTATGTCTTCTAGTTCCAGTAATACAGAGAAGAGTGTTGCGAAATACTGATTCTAGTAGGAGTATTAGTGAAGCAGTGGTTGCTGAGATGTACCTCTGACCTGGTACTTGGAGTAGTGTAGCTATAATAGAGCACGCTAGAGCTAAGTAAGCGAGGTTAGCCAGGATCTCTACAGTTAACGTAGGCCTCATAACTAGTGCTAGAGTCGCGTATAGTGCTCCAGCGGTGAAAACACCCGTCAAGAACTTCTGGTAAGCTTGAATTACTGTATTTGGCTACCAGGTATTATTTGTATAGCCCGGAAGACCGTGCTAGCCAGGACTAAGAATTTTCCAATAGCGAAGCCCCCGTAGGCCTTGTAAGCATGTATAACCCCGTAATGGCTAATACCAAGCCTCTCGCAAACCTCCTTAGACCTCAGCACCTCCACTCCCCCACAAAAAATTAACATCAACCCTTGTAAACATATATGAAGCCCAAAACAGTTTCACGACGGCAACCTTCTTGCGTGGCTTGCTGTGTACGCGTAAACTAAATAAGTTTCGTGGAGGGTATATGAAACCGGAGAGGTGTACCCCATGTACATGGATGTTGTGAGAGAAGTAGAGCAATTAGTGTGGCCCAGGAAGATGAGGTTGTTCACAGCCGGCCCAGTAGCCTGCTTCCCAGAGGTGCTTGAGGCGATGAGGTTTCAAATGTTCAGCCACAGGTCTAGGGAGTACCAGGAGTTGCATAAGGATGCTACACTGAGGTTGAAGAGCTTCCTCGGGGCGGAGAAGGCGACTGTACTGCTGATACCTTCAAGCGGGACAGGCTTCATGGAGGCCAGTGTAAGGAACGCTATCACACCGAGGGGTAAAGTCCTCGTGACAGTTATCGGCGAGTTCGGCAACAGGTATAAGGAGGCGGTTGAGAGGAATGGGAGGATACCTGTAGTTCTCGAGAAACCGCTCGGTCAAGCAGTTAAACCAGAGGAGCTGGACGACGCCTTGAAGAAGAACCCTGATGTAGAGGCTGTCACTATAACCTACAATGAGACCAGCACCGGCGTCCTCAACCCGCTGAGGGAGCTCGCTAAAGTAGCTAAAGAGCATGGGAAGCTAGTCTTCGTCGACGCCGTCTCGGCTATGGGTGCGGCTGATATAAGAGTCGACGATTGGGGTATAGACCTGGTTTTCGCGAGCAGCCAGAAGGCGTTTGGGCTCCCACCCGGCTTAGCGATGGCTGCTGTCAGCGAAGAGGTCTTCGAGAGGGCTAAGAAGATGCCTGAGAGAGGTCTCTACTTCGACCTCCTGGAGATAAGAGAGTTCCTCGAGAAACAGTGGTCTACGCCGACGACCCCGCCTATATCCATAATCATAGGGTTGGACGTGATGCTTAGAGTCATCGAGAAAATGGGCGGTAGGGAAGCCTGGCTTAAAATGTACTCTGATAGAGCGGAGACCATAAGGAAAGGGGTTTTGGAGCTAGGCTTGGAGCTTTTCGCAGAGCCCGGCTACTATAGCCCCACGATAACAGTAGTCTACAACCCGCCGGGGGTTAAAGGCCCTGTGATATACGAGGAGTTGAGGAAGAGGGACATTGAGATCGCTAAAGGCTACGGGAAGGTTAAAGACATTACATTCAGGATAGGCCACATGGGCTACATCACGAAGGAGGATATAGACGAGTTGTTCAAGAACTTGAGAGAGGTTCTTGCACAACTAGGCGTTGGGAAGAGGTGAGGTATTTGACGCCCAGGGTTCTCGTGGCGAGCAGGATCAGCAGGAGCGCGGTCGAGTTGTTGAAGTCGAGGGGTTTCGAAGTAGTGGAGGTCAACGAGCCGCCCGAGGAAGAGCTCGCTAATTTGATCAAGGGATTCCACGCTATAATAGTGAGGAGCAAGCCCAAGGTGACGAGGAGGGTTATCGAGGCAGCCGACGTCCTTAGGGTGATTGCTAGGGCTGGTGTCGGGCTCGACAACATCGACGTGGAGGCCGCCGAGAAGAAGGGTGTTAAGGTGATCAACGCGCCAGAGTCTGTCACCCAGGCTGTGGCGGAGCTAGCTGTAGGGCTGATGCTCGCTGTGGCTAGGAAGATCGCTTTCAGCGATAGGAAGATGAGGAGCGGGGAGTGGGTTAAACACGAGGCAGTGGGCCTCGAGCTCAAGGGCAAAACACTTGGGATAGTGGGTTTCGGCAGAATCGGGAGAGCCGTTGCGAGGATATGCTACTACGGGTTTGGCATGAAGATAGTGTACAGTGAACAAAGATGCGACCAAGAAGCCGGGAGAGAATTCAACGCCGAGTGCGTTGACTTGGAAACCCTACTCAGGAGAGCAGACATAGTATCGTTGCACGTCCCTCTAACACCGGAGACGAAACATTTGATCAACGAGGATAGGCTGAGGTTGATGAAGAAGACAGCGATACTTATAAACACCTCTAGAGGCGCTGTTGTAGACACCAACGCGCTTATCAAAGCCCTGAGAGAGGGGTGGATAGCTGGTGCAGGCCTGGATGTATACGAGGAGGAGCCGTTGCCCAAGGACAGCCCGCTACTCGAGTTGGAGAATGTTGTGTTAACACCTCATATAGGCGCCAGCAGTGTAGAAGCCCAGGAGCAGGCTGGTTTAGAAGTAGCTCAGAAGATAATCGAGCTCCTCAAATAGCCCCGTTTTCAACTCCCTTTTTCTCCCTTTTTTGATTCGCAACCTCACATTTAAGCCTTTCGTAACTGCTTCGAGTTTTATATAGGTTTATATGGCTTGATGTTACTTTTCCGCTATTATCACTACGTGTACTCTTTTTCCGTAGAGCGACTTTACCTCCGGCTGGTATTTTGCTAATGGGTATAGGACTGCTGTCCCGTCTCTGAACTTTATCACAGAGCGCTCAGCGTACGTGAGCTTAGCCGCGCTATCACCTAGAGCTGATAACTGCTAGGGAAACTTATAATCGTTTAAGACAATTTTCATTGATCGGTGAGCTACCCTGTGAGGGGTGGAGAGCCCGCAGTTGTCGAAGCCTTGAAATGAGGGCTTTCCCCGAGGGTGGCTGTGATAAGCTATTGGAGTTCCTGAGGCTATACCGTGATGCAGTACAGCTGGTCGTGAATAGGGTTTGGAATATCAATAAAAAGCTCTCCAAGAGAGTTGCACAAGCTGTTCTACAGCGAGCTAGTGTCCATAGGTTTCAGAGCACACCATGCCAAGGAGATATATGTATACGCCAAAAGCCTCGTGGATTCAGCTAAGAGCAATGGTGGTAGAAAACCAGTACTTAGGAGACTGAGTGCTAGAGTAGACAAATACGACTACAAGCTAGACCTAGACGACATGACTCTAACACTGAAGCTACACAGTGGCAACGAGGTTAAACTAAGGCTGGTAACACCGAGGGAGAGGCTTGGGGAGTATAGGGGTTGGAGCAAATACGAGCTAGTAGTGAAGTACGAGGACAGGGAGTTCTGGGTTTCATCGTACTTCAAGAGAGTTGTCAAACGGTTGAAACCGAAGACTGCAATGGCTATCGACTTGAACTTCGATAACGTAACGCTTGCAGTATTCACCCTTAACAGAAGGCTCTAGTGAAGTTGAAGAGGTTTAAGACTCCTCACAGAAAGATCTTGACTCACAGGATCTGGGTTGAGAGGATCCAGAGGAGGTACCCGAGGTCGTGGAGGTTTATCAAGGGTGTTAGAAGGGCTATCGAGAGGCATGGTGAGAGGATAAAG
>JGI20130J15133_1000288_pt1 | contig 46646 bp, 56 predicted proteins | sample WasSprMetagenome_FD_15133 | JGI IMG/M metagenome (IMG submission 15133) | reverse complement strand
GGTTGCTGTGAAGAATGCTGGCTCCGCGACGGCTACGATAGATGAGTATCTTGAAACCCCCTTGATTGTAAAGGGATTTGTAAGCGAAGCAGACATGAGAAGCTCGGATAAAGCTACCCAGACGCCGAGAAAGTATATGAGTAGAATTACGTCGAAATCGAAAGCCACTCTTACCGGAGATATGGGCATTAGGAGCAGCGTGGCCACTACAGCCCCGATCCCTACGCATCCGAAGATCCTTGCAAGCTTAACACTGCCGTACTTATAGCTGGGTTCCGTCTTGACCAGGAACAGTTTGAGGAAGTCTGCAAACGGCTGCAGTATTCCGATTGGCCCCACGTACGTAGGCCCCATCCTTCTCTGAGTTCTCGCGTATAGCTTCCTAACCCACCACTCACTAAGCAGGGCAGCGATCCAGAGAGACAGGAGTCCGGGAAATACCAATGCACTGAAGACTGCCCACGAGATTAGTACTGCCTCCTCCACCCCGATCACCTCATAAAGTATATTAAGGCAGCTAGAAGCAGCAAACCCATATAAATCACCATGAACACGCCCCAATCGTTTAAAATGCCGTTATGCATCTGCTCCCTCAGGAATGAGTACAGTCTGCGCCCAGCACCCCCCACAATACCCCAGAACAAGTTACGCACCGATACGTCGACTGACCTTATAACGCTCAAAGGCTCTCCGCCTATGTAAGCCTCTGAGTATTCTGAGCTGGTCTGAGACGTTTTCCTGGACAGCGAGACGTAGAGCAGGTACATCACGAGGGCTGAGAATGCAAGCACGCCACTCAGGAACAGGGTTGCAGTCCGGGGGTCTAAACTGAACTGGCTCACAGCACTCACCCACCCCAGAAGATCAAATATCCCTGCAGCCAGTAATTGAATATTCCGTCCTTCGAAGTCGTGGCCTCCACGAACCTACGTAACCACTCACTCATAATAGGTGAAAGCAGCCCGGTAAACAGGCAAGCTGCACTCAGCAATAAGAGTATTGTAAGAGGCAGTGCGCTGGTTTTCGCAGGCTCTCTTCTAGGTGTAGTGAAAAGTGCGGCGTAAAGCAGTCTAATGTATCCCAGGAGCGATATTGCCGAGACGACGTTAATAGCTACCGAGACGTAGGGAGCCCCCGCCTCGAGATAAGAAGCGTAAAGCAGATACTTACTGAAAAATCCTCCAAACGGTGGAACGCCCAGTAGCTGGAGAACACCCACTACCAGTGCAGCACCTAACAAGGGATTTCTCCTCGCTACACCGCCCAGCTCGTCGAGCCTTCTAGTTCCAGCCATGTGTATTATCACCCCTGCAGCGAGAAAGAGGAGAGACTTGCCTAGGCTATGGTTAATTAAGTGGTAGAACGCCCCGGTGAGACCATCTACGAAGGCTTGTGAGCCCGGCTTAGATAGGAAGGAGGAGCCCACGGAGAGACCTACCAAGACTAGCCCGATATGGCTTATCGTCGAGTACGCGAGCAACCTCTTTATATCATCTTGCACAGCCATCATGAGAGCACCTATCAGTCCCGAAGCAAGCCCCAGAACAAGGGTTATTAGAAGCATGAAGTCCCTCAAATCCCTCACTATCGAGAACGGGTTAAAAATGGTGTAGAAGAACCTGAAGATGGCGTAGATGCCGATATTTACCACGAGACCTGACAGCGCAGCAGAGACAGGTGTCGGCGCCTCAGGGTGCGCATCAGGGAGCCAGAAGTGGTTAGGGAACACCGCGGATTTGAAAGTGAAAGTCCACAACGATAGCACTAGTGCTATCGCAGTGGCGGCATGTATCTGACCATAGTAACTGCCCGAAACTGAGCCGTAGCTCCGGAACAAGGTCACCTTGTTTACAAGGTCAGCCATATTAAGCGTCCCGAATGATGCGTAAATGAAAACCAGGCCTACGAAGTAGAGCGTCGTAGCTACGGCACCGAAGAGTCCGTACTTTATAGCGGCCTCGACAGCCTCCGGCTTACTCCTGTAAAAACCCACAAGAGCGTAGGCGCTGATAGCCATCACCTCCAGCATGACGAACAGGTTGAAGGCGTCGCCCGTGTAAATGCAGCCGAGCATACCGACCTCCAGGCCCAGGAGTAAGGTGTAATAGTATGGGGCATCTCTCAAATCCTTAACGTACCAGGCGCTATATACGGTTATCAGGAACATCACCGAAGCTGTGAGCAAGGCTAAGAGGGAGTTCACCTCATCCAATTCGTAGGATATGCCTATGGGGGGCCACCAACCACCGAATGGGTAGGCTTTGACCCCCTCATTAACAACTACGCTGAAATTGTACGCAGCAACCATCAATGCGTATAGCGAAGCGATGGACCCGTAAGCGTGGAAGAACTTAATGTTCTTTACGACAATGCCCAGCAGTGGTAATACGAAAGCTAGACCTATGAGTGATGGAACAAGCACACCTACGCTTAGGTAGTACATCACCCCATCACCTCAATCAAAGATCCTTTTGGCAAACCTCTCGAAGACCACTGAGACATGCCTCCTTACCTCGGTAGGCTCTGTTGCAACGGCATTTATCCAGTGAACATAAAAGGCCTTCTCCTCGGGAAACACTTCAACCACCACAGTGCCCGGAGTATTAGTTATCGAGTTAGCTATGGTTAACATGGCGTAATCGCTAGCGACTCCGTACGGGATCTTGACTATGCCGGGGTTTATAGGCATTTTGGGATGCAGTATCCTCCTCATCACGTCTAAGTGTGCTTTAACTTCATCCACGAAGAAGTACCTGGCAGCGTAGATCAGGAGCCAGCCAAGCCTTTGCACTTGGACCAGCTTGCTGGGGTTACTTATAACGAGGTTAGCTGTTATCAGTGCTGTTATTAACGCTACTATGGCTCCGGTTGTTAAGTCGTACGCTGACGTGGACCCTGAAAACACTATGTAGACTATGAAGACCAGGATGAAGACCCCAAAAACCTTACCCGCTAGTTTCACTTCGGGTCACCCCTTTAACCTGGCTATCTTCCTAACGTCTGTTGTCCCGTAGAGTCTGTAGACTTGTAGTGTCAGGAAGACTAAGAAGAGTGTGACAGCGAGACCTATCACTATAGCTGTCAGTACAAGTGCTTGGGGCAGGGGATCCACGGCTTGAGTAACGAAGCGTGAAATGTCCTCACTTGACGGTTTGGTCGTGGTCAAGACTGGAGGTATTGGTGATTGCTCTCGAGAAGGCCATACTCTGTAACCTACAACTATGGCTAAGGCGTTAGCGGTGTCTGAGAATATAGTCAAGGCGATTATCTTCTTTATCAGACTAGGTCTTGCGAAGATGCCGTAGAGTGAAATACCCGCATTAATGAAGAGGCAGAATAGCAGAACATTAAACAGGAAAATGTTTAACTCATTCATGGACCTCACCACTGATAAATCTTTTTACTATTTCTTCAGGTATGGAGAGTAAAATTAAGGCTAATGTAAATCCGCTTGCCACAGCTAAGTACTCAGAAACGTTGAAGAAGAATAGCGTACCACTTATCAATGCGTTGAAGAACAGTGCTGGAATTCCTACAGGAGCATTGAGTTTGGGCTGGTTCTGGAAGACGTAGGCGTTAAGCCCTGTCAGCATTCCTATTAAAACTGCAGCTAGGGCAGTTAAGTATATGCCTACTAGACCTGCAGTCCTCATGGTAAGCATAGACTTCTCTGAAACACCTCTATCCAGCAGGAAGAATACTGAAAAGATCACTAAGACTAACAGGGGCGCTATCGCCGCCGCGGAACCCCCCTGGAAGCCCCCGCCGGGCGTTAAGTGACCATGAAGCGCTATAGAAGCACTTACCGCGATTATTAGCGGTATTAACAGCTTGGTAGCAGTTTTACATATTAAGCTTAATCCTCTACTGTTATCCCCATTGCTCACGCTGTCCGAGGCTTTCCTGAGTGGCACGCCTCTAGCCAGGGCTAGTGCACCAACTATGGCAAGGAAGAAAACAGCAGTCTCAAACAGCGTGTCGAGTCCCCTGTAGTCCCAGACTATAGCTGTAACCGCCTCAGGACTCATAGCTGTGAACAGGGGATAGTTCGGGTTTAGTGTTGTGTTAAGGTACCAGTAGGCTAGCATCCTAACGTTAGGCAGCGGGAGCGGGTAGTAGCCTAGAGCACCACTGGTAAATGCTAAGGAGAGTGTGAGCACTAAAACTATTAAGCTTCCTAATACCAGAAGCTTCTTAATTCTCACTTGCTACCACCTCCCGACCTTTCTAGATCGCCCTCGGTACTCTCAGTTTTCTTTATCAAAAACAGGATCACCGCTGGGTATAAACCTACGGAAACCGGTATGTAGACTAACGCTATGTCAGGGGCCATAAGCAGGTAAAATATCACAGTGTACACTGTGCTCTGTAACGCGGAGAAAATAACCGCTTTCACTAGGTCGTTCTCTACAACAGCTAGATACGTAGCGATGAGTGAAATAACCCCTGCCACGGCCATAAACAAGTAAGTCAGCGTGTCTAATCCTATCACTTCCCCTCACCCTCTTTCATCCTCTCTTGAAGCGCGTCGTAAACCAGCGGGTAGGGAACTGCCGCCTTAGACCTGTAGGATGCTCTAGCCAACGCGTGCGAACCCACGGGAGCCAAAAGCAGTATCAGCAGAGCAGTTACCGCAGCCCCTCCAGCAACGAACCATCTATACATCCCCAGCTCGGCATAGCCAGCGGCGAAAAGGGCTGCTCCTACTAGCGGGACAAAAGCGCCCCCTATTGTTCCTACCGTGGCTGCGTGAAGCCTAACGAAGAAATTAGGGAACCTTAACAGCCCTATAGCTCCTACTAGGTCTGCTATAACACCCACTACTATCATTACAGTCCCCAGGAACATTAATACCTCGTTGATGAGTTCTTCCAACATGGCTACTCACCCATCTCTCTAGACTCGAGGTACTTAGCTACATATATGTCTAGGGCAAATACCCATAAAGCCAAGACTATAGCTACCGCGATTAAGATGGGGGACCTGAAGAGTATGCACAAGATTACTAGAAAAGCCGCTAAGTCATAGGTCATAGAGTCTATGGCTAACACCCGATCAGGTACCGTAGGCCCCCTGATAGCCCTCACAGAGTACAATGTGAAGGCTAGTAGGTAGATTGGCATCACCCAAAGGATTACCGATAAGTAGGGCTCCGGACTCATCACACATCACCAGCCTTAGCCGTGGTTGATAAAGAAAGCTGGCTTGAGTCTATAGGATTTGAGGAAGCGAGCCTGTATTCATTGGTGGCCAGGTAGGCGCTAGTCGGGCATACGGCAACGCACCTATAGCAGAAAACACACCTGAAGTAGTTAATTACTGGGTATAACCTCTTAGCGTTTGTTCTAGGCACTATATACTCCTCAGGGATTTTAACCATCGTTATCGCATTTGCAGGGCACTCTATGGCGCAAAGCGAGCATCCGACGCACTTCTTCAAATCTGCATAGTGCCTTCCTCTAAAGTCTGGCTCAATAGGGGTCTGCTCTTTGGGGTACTGTATAGTCACGGGCTTCCCGAATATGCCCTTAATAACTTCTTTAACCAGGGCTGGTTTCACATCCTAACACCTCCTACTGCTAATTTTTTCAGAGGAACTTGATATTTGTCCCCCCTTCTTAGATCCGTAACAACAGCTCTCTCCATGCAGGATATGCATGGGTCAAAGCTCCCTAAAATGATTGGTACGTCAGCTATCATCTGGTCAACATATGCAAAGGCTGAATTAACTATGTTGTTAAACGATGGAGTTCTTATCTTGACTCTGTAGGGCTTGTCACCTCCAGAACTGCAGACGTAGTAGGTTAACTCGCCCCTAGGGGCCTCGGCTACCGCGTAGGATTCACCCTCTGGAAACCTCCTAGGCAGCTTCCTCTCGTCTGGTACCGGATTACCTTGAGGTAGGTGCGTCAAGATGTACTTTACCATGCTTATTGACTCGTGGAGTTCTCCAAGTCTCACCATAACCCTCGCATAGCTGTCACCGTAGTCCTCCGTGACCACGTTGAATGGTACCTCGTTGTAAGCGTCATACCTGTCTTGAGCTCTCACGTCTGTCCTGACGCCAGAACCCCTAGCCACGGGTCCCACTAAGGAATGTGCCAGTGCATCGACGTGCTTTATCCTTCCCGCGTCTCTAAACCTCTTATTAATCGTCACATCCTCCCGGAAGACCTCGTGATAGTATCTTACTCTCTCCTCAACTCTCCTAACCAAGTCTAGTATTCTAGACCTCTTTACCTCATCAATGTCTCTCCTGACACCACCAACCATCATGTAATCAGCCAGTACCCTCTGACCGGTAAGTATCTCCTTGGCTCTCATGACGTACTCTCTGTCCTTCATCAAGTACATGAATAGAGTGTCGAATCCAGCGAGCTCGGCATTTACAGCTAGTATGATCATGTGGCTATGAATCCTCTCCAACTCCATAGCTAAGACCCTTAAGTACTTGGCTCTGGGTGGCGGGTCCACGTCAAGCATGTACTCCAGAGCCCTCACGTAGCAGTCGGCGTGTACAGTGTTGCATATGCCGCAGACACGCCCGGCTATGAATATGTCTCTATAGAAGGAGTTCTTCTCAGCCAGTCTCTCGACGCCCCTATGGTTATAACCTGTTATGACGTCTACTTTAACTACCCTCTCACCATCTGCGTGAAGCTTCAGCAAGAGAGGCTCATGCAGTGCTGGGTGCTGAGGCCCTATAGGTATCTCAATTATATGTGTTGCCTCAACCACTCTAAACACCCGAGTCTTTCCTCAACGGATAAACACCTCTTGACGCCACCTCCACTGGAACGAAGAAAGACCTCCTCAAGTAGGGGTTCCCCTCGAAAACTACCCCCAGGAGGTCATAAGTCTCCAGCTCACCTGCTAGTGCCCCTGGAACTAAGTCGATCACAGAGGGTATGACCGGTTTTTCCCTAGGCAAATAAGCCCGGAGCACTAGGTACGCGTTGTGTTTAAATACATTGAGGAAGTAGTCAATACGTATGAGTTTTCTTTCGGGGAAGTCGGTTCCCTCTATCGTAGAGAGATAAAACGAATCTCTACCTAGGGCTTCAGCTAGCTTAACGATCACATCCCTAATCCTGCTCGCCTCCACCTCAACAACTACCCTGCCAGGCTTCATCACGTAGGACTTGATTGCGTACCCCTTAAGGAAATCAACCAGGCTTTGACCCATCGCCCTCACCCCCGCCAAGCTTCCTAAGTAGCTTAATTATGCCATCAAGTATGGCTTCCGGTCTAGGCGGGCACCCGGGCACGTACATGTCGACCTTAACCACCTTATCAGCCCCGCCCACGACCGAGTAAGAACCTTGAAAGACGCCCCCGCTAAGAGCGCACGCCCCTACGGCGACGACGAACTTAGGCTCAGGCATCTGCTCGTAAAGCCTCTTAAGTCTTTCAGCGGCTTTCCTCGTTACAGCCCCAGTAACCACTAGTACATCGCCGTGTCTCACTGAGGGGGCAAGCCTAATCCCGAACCTCTCCGGGTCATAGTGAGGTGTTATGGAAGCNAGAACCTCGATATCACAGCCATTGCACGCACCAGTATTGAAGTGGACGAGCCACGGCGAGTACCTAACTATCTTAACTCTACTCACTGCCCGGCACCTTCCTCAATCGAGGAGCATTGTAACATTTTTCGAAAAAGCTTGGATAAAAAAAATAAATCTTTCGGTAGAATACCCAGCCCTCTCCTTTAGTCTGAAGAAGAAAAGCCATGTTATTGCATGAATGTGTGTCGCCCGCCAAGGAGAGTTGGCGTGCCATACAGAAGGACCTCTTTATTTTTACACTAGCTACCTTATTCTCATTCACTCTTACTTCCTCGTGAACTATCCTCAAGTATGGTGGTTGACAAGGTAGCGCACGCTCCTCTGAGATCACGTGGGAAAAAATATAAATACTGGATATTTGTCCAAAATGACATGGCTCAAAATGAGCTAAAACATGCGAGTAAACAAAGCAGAGCGGTAACCGTTGTTCTCATCACTCTGCTCGCGTGGGCTCTAGTTTCAAGCAGTATAGCATCCTACCTTTACCTGGAAAACGAGAGGCTATCATCCATGCTTAGATCTTACGAGGCAAGAACCGTCCTCGTGAACATCGCTATTGACTACGGGAACGGAAGCTTGGTTTGGTTTAATTCTACGCCGCTGCCTGCAGGTTCCAGCGCTTTAACAGCTTTAACCGCTGTTGCTAAGGTGGAGTACAAACTCTCGCCTATGGGGGCTTACGTTGTGAGTGTAAACGGGGTCTCTGAGAGCCTGGTCTCCAAGAATGAGGGATACTCTTGGCTCTGGTACAGGTACAACTTCGAGAAGAAGGTTCTAGAGATGGGTCCCGTGGCGGCAGACAAATATACCCTTACCGACGGAGACATAATCGTATGGCGCTATGAGCACTGGAAGTTTTAAGCTGGAAATCTCTGTTCTCCTCTTTCTTTACCTGTGTAAGGGCTACGTTGGGAGGCAGACTTTAGCGGAGGAATTCGGGCTTGGCGAGGGGAAGGTGAAATCCCTCCTGAGAAAGTTGAGGGAAAGGGGGCTGCTAGTTCAGGTGAGAGCTGGCTCGAGGCTGTCTGACTCAGGGTTGAGTTTTCTAGAGGACCTCCTACGGGAAATGAAGGTTGAGAAAATTGGGTATGTAGATGGGGGAGAGCTTGGAGCAAGTCTCGCTGCTTACATGCTACTCGACGCAGATTTACCCCCAAGAAACGTGGTTAGACTCAGAGATGAGGCTGTAAAGGAGGGAGCTGAAGGGGCAGTGATAGCGATATTCAAAGGCAACTCTTACCTTTTGCCGCCTGGGAACGAGGACCTGTGTCTCTATGCGCCACGTCTCTGCTCCAAGGTCNCCCCCAGCGGGAACAGGGGGAATCTTCTAATAGCAGTCTTTGGGGAGAAGAGAGGCGACATTCTCAAGGGGCTAGTGTCGATCCTACTCAGCGAAGGTATCCCTTTGAAACCCACTCTTCGAGAACTCTTGGAACCTCTCCAACAGAATGGACCCAGGCGTCTGCAGCAGGACTCTTGCTAGAGGCGTCTCTCAGCACCTGTATAGCTCTCAGACCAGCGCTTTTCGCTCCCTCAATGTCTGCTCTTGGGTCGTCACCCACGTGCACTGCCTGATGCGGCTCTACACCTGCCAGGAAGCAAGCCCACTCGAATATCTTCCTGTGAGGCTTTCTCCACACGACAGCCTGCGATGCGATGAGGACGTCTACGTACTCGACTAGGCCTGCTTCAGCTAGCCTAGTTCTAACAATTTCGTAGCTTCCCACGTTCGTAATTACTCCGACAGTAAATCCCAGCTCCTTAACCTTCCTTAAAGCATCTCTCGCGTTGCTGTCCAGCTCGAAGCCTTCAACATAGCTTCTCAAAACAGCTCTATATGTCAAGTCTACAAGCTCAGGTCTGGGCGTAATTCCCAAGAATCTCAGCAGGAACATCGACCTGACAAGATCCCACGTCTCCACATCATCACCGTGCACACTTGTCTTATTCCATGCACTCAATACTTCTTGGCTAGTAAACTTCCTGCCGGTAGCTTGCTCCAGTGCCTCGCAAATATTCCTGGCGAGGTGGCCAGCGAAGCCCCTGTCGAACACCAGCGTGCTTCCCATGTCAAAAAATACCGCTGGAATACTCTCTCACCTCCTACCCGCTAATCTCTTCCTCTTCAATGCCCTGTAGACATTAAACATGGAGATCAGTGAAGAGAGGACATTAAGAACAAGGAATACTGCGTCGCTAATCACGTAAGAGTGGAGCGTCAGGAACAGGCTTCCAAGACCGTAAAGCAGACTTAACCGCAGGCTCGGCACAGTGTCGAGGCTTATAACCCATGCACTCACAATTAACAGCATGCCAATCACCCCTAGCCAAGACATGCCGTGAACCCATATAGTCTTCTTTTGACACTTAAAAATCTTCTGAACCTAGTTCTAAGGTTAAACAGCTGCACCTATGTTCCATTATTGTAGCTGCAACACTATGCTTTAATACTGCGTAGCGTATCTTCTTGCGGAACCGGTGTTAGAATGGACCAGAAACATGGGCATCCAGCAAAGCTCATAGCATCCGGCAAAGTGAAGGCTTTCTTATCCGAGGACGGGGAAATTCTCTACGTCGACATTAACGGCGAATTGTTTGAAGGAGTGGGGGACTTCGTCCCCGTCCCTGTAGCTAGTTTAAGGAATGTTAAGCTGAGCCAAATCCCGGAAGAAGTGCTTATAGAGCCCGTTGCGTACGTCGATAAAAACGTCCTCTACATGCTAAGGTTCGGCAACCTTTTCACCTATGAAGTGAAATTTGGCAAGGAAATTGCCGTAGTGGATGTCGAGGAGTGGGCTGCTGACTGGAAGTCGTACATAGGCCTAGAGGCGCTGAAGGATGCTCTATCTTCAGTACTTGAGGAACTGCTGGATAGGGGCTTTCTCTCATTCGTAGGCTTCGAGGACGATGACGATATGCTGTATGTTTCCTTCGCGATCCCATTACCTGGGGCAATGACGATACGTAATGCCGTTCGGGTCGTGAGAAAAATCCTGAGAGAAATAGAGAGGGAGGCAATAGTCAAGGCGAGCGTTCTGGCGATCAGGGAAGCAAAAAACAATATACGAAAGGTCTCGCAGACCACTACTCGTAGAGGAATCTCGGAGCGCATTGCGAGGATTTTTTACAAGGAACTCGAAGAAGAGGGAGAAGATTTTTCGAAAAATTAGAAATAGAAAAGCATATTTTTCAGAAGCAGGTTGTGTGGCTACATGCTTGACGATAAGGACGTGGCTCTGCTCGAAATACTGCAGGAGAACGCCAGGCTAACAGTCAAGGAGCTCAGCCGGAAAATCGGGTCACCAATAACCACCACACACACCAGGCTCAAGCGCCTGGAGAAGGAAGGCTTCATCAAAGCGTATCGAGCCATCCTAGACCCCAAGAAACTTGGCTTCAGCACCCTAGCTTACGTCTTCATCTCGTTCTCACGGGAAAGAGGGTTAGACCAGAGGAAGGTTGCGAGCGAAATAGCGAAAATACCAGAGGTCCTAGAGGTACACATAATTACTGGGGAATGGGACATACTGGCTAAGGTCAGGGTCAGCAGTGTAGATGAGCTTGGAGAACTCGTCGTCAACAAGCTACGTAACATTGAGGGGGTCGAAAAAACATACACATCTGTCGTCCTGGAAAATGTCAAGGAGTCTACCAAGCTCCCAGTAAGGCTTAAACGCGGAGAGAAGACATGGTAACGCATGCATCTTCATCTCCACCACGTTGCAGTGGCTTTACCGCGCTCCAAGTGTTACTCTGGGAGCACTCTGGGTTTATGGGGTCTACCCATCGCCAGGCCTCGCGCACCCCGCGCTACTGAAGGATAAGAATTTTTAACCCCTGCCTATATTGCGTATCGCTTGGGGTTAATACGGGTGCCGCGCACACAAGGCATTGTGAAGGTTTACTTTGCAGCGCCTATGAGGGGCGACAGGAGTGCTCTGGGAAACATCAAAAGGATCTGCGCCGCTCTGGAGGAGCTTGGCTGCACCGTCTTAACAAAGCACGTTGCAGAAGAAATTCTAGACATAGATAGAGGCATGACTCCCGAGGAGATATTTGCGAGGGATATTAAGCTTATGGAGGAGGCTGACATCCTCGTGGCTGAAGTCTCCTACCCAAGCCTAGGGGTGGGATTCGAAATCGCTTACTCCCTGCTTAGGGGCAAGAAGGTTATAGCGCTTGCCTTGAAGGACAGGCTCCCGCAGGTTTCTGCCATGATTCGGGGAATAACGTGGAGCAACTTCAGGCTCGTCCCGTACACCGACCCAGGAGACGCGCTGCAAAAATTGAGGGATTACCTAGCCTAGTGAGCGTAGACATGAAGATAGCTATTCTAGCGTTACCCAATGTTGAGCGTCCATCGGAGCTTATCGGCTGGCTGAAAGGGTACCTCGAGGCGATAGGCTTCTCAGATATCATTGCAGAGGAAAATTTCGCGATTGAAAACCTCCAGTCCGTTTTTCAAGAAGTAGACGCAATCATAATTGCAGGCGCGGCAGGCAATCCGAGGTTTGTCAGCGCAATAGCCGGCGCATTGGGTCTCGGAACCGAGGTGAATGTAGAGGCACTGGAACTGGTTCAAGGCTACTACATGGATAGCGCGAGCCTACCAAGCAGACTCGAAGACATGGCGGTCATGCCGGAGTTTAGCTACGTCATTCCGAACGAGCGGGGACCCGTACCCTCATTTGTAGCATTCAGCTTATTGAGCGAGAAGTTCATTGCAGCCACTCCGCCAAGATTCGAGGAGTCGATTGAGGCTTTTGAAAAAGGTATACAGGACTTCTTCAGGGAAACAGCCGGGAAAAAATACTCTGTAACATTCTCGATAGACGTAGAGTGCCCGGTGAGCACAGCGGAGGAGATAGCCAGCATAATTCGCAGAGAGGTGAAGAACGTCTTCTCAAGGCTTGACGGAAGATTCTCTACGGGTAGAGGCCTACCCCTAACGTTCACAGTCTACTCCTCCAACCCAGAGGAATTGTCAGAGCTTGTGGAGAAGATAGAGGGCATTGTGAAGCAAAAGACGAGAGAAAAAGGCGCAAGGATAATAGAGAAGCACGCAGAATACATGGAAGAAAGCCTATAAAACCCACAATGAACCATATTCCTAGGCGAGCGCGGCGTGCTACAGTATGCCCCGCTCGATGAGGAGCCTCTCGATCGTGCTGCAACCCCCCTCGCGCGCGAGGGAGGAGTCAGACGACTACACCGTGATTGCCGAAAGGGTCCTCGAAGCCGTGAGGGGGTGGCTGGAGAAGCACGAAAGCGCGCTCGCCTACTAGCACCGTTCGGCTGGAGGCGGAGGACCGCCAGCTCGATCCAACGCCTCCAGCCGCTCCCGCGCGCGGGACCGACGAGGGTGTGAAGCTCCGCAAGGAGTGGACCCCATGACACCCCAAGCACCCCAGNGCAACGACTGGGGCGCGGTGAAGGGCACCCCGACCAACAAATGACGGGCGCTATGAGGGTGCGCGCGCGCTAGGCGAATATGCTGATGCTGGAAGCACGCAGCGACCAGAGGTGGCAAGTAATCTTCCGAGAGGGGGATAGGTGGCAGGTGGGCATATACACTCCCGAAAACACCTCCCTAAACGAAATAGTTGTTCTTGAGAGGCACGACAGGCCAGAACTGTTCCTCCTAGTGTCTGGAGAAATAGTCTTGGTTTTAAGCAAGGACGGATCTCAGCTTGAGGAAGTCAGGATGCTCCCAGGAAAAATCTACATCGTGGACGAGTGGCACAACGCCTACAGGCCCCTAGGGAAAAGTGGGATAGCCTTAGTTATCGAAGCTCCCGACATTACAACAGAGTACCTAGAAGTTAGTCCCAGGTGTCGAGAATAGTTACGGAGGGCACGCATTCCAGCGCCTTTCCTGATGCCGAGCATCACCTATCTTCGGCGTGGAGATTCTAGCGCTAGTTTCTAGCGCGCTTTACGCGCTTATGTATTCATAGACCTTGTCTTCGAAGCTTTGGAACTCCGGAGACCTTCGGTCCCTCGGTCTAGGCAGGTCAACACGGATGATTGCAGCCACCTTAGCTGGTCTAGCCGTGAAGATCACCACTTTATCAGCCATAAATATTGCCTCGTCAACGCTGTGTGTTACCATGATTATTGTTCTAACACTTGTAACGCCCCAAGTCCACATGTCTAAAACCTCAGACCTCAACGACTCAGCAGTGAGGGGGTCCAGCTGGCTGAAGGGCTCATCCATCAGGAGAATGAGGGGCTCAACAGCTAGGGCCCTCGCAATGTTCACCCTCTGCCTCATTCCTCCGCTAAGCTCCCGTGGGTAAAAGTTTTCAAAGGACTGCAAACCAACTAGGGAAAGATACTTTCTAGCTTTCTCCTTTGCATCACTCCAGGAAGCCCCCCTAACCCTTAACGGAAGAGCCACGTTCTCCAAAACAGTCATCCATGGAAGGAGCGTGGGGGACTGGAAAACAAAGCCTATTTGCGCATCCTTGCTGCTGAAAACGATTTCGCCGCTGTCAGCCTTCTCGAGCCCTGCGATTATTCTTAAAAGAGTTGTTTTCCCACAGCCCGAGGGTCCTAGAATAGCGACAAACTCTTCTCCAACATCAAAACTAATATCCTCCAACACGCGGAGGCTCTTCCCCCCCTCTTTAAAGGTTTTGACTACGTTCCTAATAGATATGACCGGCTGCAAGTCTACTCACCGGAAAATCTCCCACTAATTCCCGAGAAAATCCTAGACCAAATAGCTTTGTTAATTAGCACAATGAAGACTGAAAGAAAAAGTGCCGCTAGTGCAACTTCGCCGGTTTTCCCCTGAGCCGTGTACCTATTCAGCAACGCCCCCACGCCCCCTAAATCGAACAGTTTACCCGACAAAACAACGTACTCCGCAACTACGGTTGCGTTCCAGGCCCCGCCCCAAGCGCTCAGAGCGCCACTTGCGATGGAGGGAGAAATGGATGGGAGGAAAATTGAACTGAAGAAGTGCCGCCCCCTGATCTTGTAGACCAGAGCTAGCTCCTCGTGCTCCCTCCTTATATTCGCCAACCCGAAGACGATGATGTTGAAGAAGAGATACCAAACAGCCCCCTGGAGCAGTACAATGAACGATACGAGCAGTGGACCAGCACTGGACGCTAAGGCGATTCTTGCTAAGAGGGGCCACCAGATAATTGCGGGTATGGACGCTAGAATCTCCCCGCTGAGCGTGAAGAGGTAGCCCGGCCCCCTGCTCTTATAAGTTCCGTAGCTTATCGCCAGGGAAAGCAGGAACGAGAAAAGAAGGATCAGCGCTACACGCAGCAAGCTAAGCGGCAGCTCGTGGACAAAACTCACTGCCACATCATGCACATTGACGCTGGAAAGTCCAGTGATAGCCCTTAAAAGGAGGAGTAGTAGAAGGAGGACGAGGAACGAGGCAAGGATTCTCGTGGCGGCTCTCGGGACCCTTACCTTGCTCTCTAGGTACGTGAATAATTCACGCACACCACCCCAAAGAACAGCTATAAAGGAAGAAACCCTGTCGTAAACCCCACCTACGCATACTAGCGGAAGACTCCAGAGGGAGGTTATTGCTGGGTTCCATACGAGGACGTACGTCAACAGGATTGCTAGGATCAGGGCGCATACACCGAGGTAGAAGTTGAAGTAATCACCCCTATCGAAGCTTTCAAGGATGAATGACCCAACACCCAGCAACCTATACTCTTTCTCACCCATCGATATGACCTCTGCAGACGTCAAGAAAAACCACCCCCCAGCCCACGAGACAAGGGTATTTGCTAGAAGCGCAGACTTTGATGCAGGCGTATAAATGTAGAAGAACTTCGAAGCTGGTCCCAGGGAGAAAACACGGGCCATGTCGAATATCGATGCGTCCAGCGATTTTATGGACGCGTAAACGCCGAAGATCATGTTCCATACGAGGCTTGTAACTATCAGGAAGACGGCGGCAGCCTCCGCACCAATCGGCTTGGGAAGGCTACCTATGAAGAACACGAGGACAACCGGGAAGAAGCCTAAAATTGGAATGGACTGGAGCACGTCGAGGATGGGTAAAGTTACAGCCTCTACGACCCTGTTCCTAGCCATAGCTGAACCAGTAACCAAGGCTATAATCACCGAGATGATGTAAGCTGCCATCATCCTGGCTAGGCTGCATCCCAGTGCGATCACCAGGTCGTAGATAGGCATCATCCCACTGCTTAACAGCTTACGAGCACAAAGCTTAAAAATCATAGATAAAAATATTGTTTAGTTAAGGTGGGGCACTGAAGTGTCGAATAAATCTAAGAAGAAAATTGTACTTCCAAGGGACGTTTCCCCCGACCACGTGCTTGGATTAGTAGAAGTGTTGAACAGCATGGGAGGATTCGCAGACTCCATGCACGTTGGGGACGCAGTCTACGAGAACATACACATCTTGCCCAAAGCCATAGACGTGGCTGAGGCGCTCGGCCTTGTAGTGGCGCACTCCGGAAACCTGCACCTCACGGAGCTGGGCANAAGAGTTGCTAAAAGTGATCCTAAAAGTCTAAAGCGGCTCTTGAAAAACGCGATTGGCAACATTGAGCCTCTAAGGGAGATTGCAGCTCTACTAAAAGAGAAGAGAAAAATGCCCGTCGAAGAATTCGAAGAAATAATCGAGAAGTACTACCCAGGAGGCACAGAGGAAGCAGCAAAAAACATCCTCATCTGGGGCGCATTCCTAAGCCTCTTCAGGATGGACGAAGACGACAAAGAAATACACTTAATTTAAACCACTTCATCAATTAAGACTATGAATGATGAAGTTTGCTAGGACCGATGCGTGAGGACTACGGCGGACACTGACCCATCACCACTACTCTAGTGCGTGTGTGATGCATGCGTGTGTCCGAGCGCCAGGAGACGGCTAAAATAAGGGTAACTGTCTATATCTACTCGAAGGAACATTAGGGAAAGAATCTCTAACAGGGAGGTATACTCTCTCGTAAAAGTCTCTCTGGCTTAGTAAGGTTCTTCTGTCAAATGACTTGACATACTCAACTGCTAATTTCCAAGCTTCCTCGAAGGGCATTACTCTCTCAACTTTACTTTTAACCTCTCTCTCGAATAACTCGGGAGTCTGCTCTTGATCACCCATCGCGAACCAGCCACTCCTGCCGAGATACACGGCTTCGTCACCCACATACACGACTGTCCTGCCCTCAACGTCCCTCTCCACTGAAACCTCCCTGGTTACCCTCTCTCGAGACGCAGCAACGGGGACGCCGCGTCTCTTCGCCCACGCGTAAAAAATAGCCCTGTTAAGACCGAAAGAGTAGCTTTTCTCAAGATCCCCCGTCAGGACAAAATACCGCGCCGCCTGGAGAAGAGCCATTACTTGGAACCTACCCAACTGGCTCGCCATCCAAACTACTTAAAAGTCTTGGGCTTGAAAAACTTTATCGTTAGCACGGGCTTCCTGAACCTGTGGACCATTATGCAGTAGGCAACTTTGCCTGTCTTCTCCCCGGGGAAGCCTACCTTCCCAAGGATCTTTCTGGCGCGCGCTGGGACCAGCTTAAATGGGCGTGGCTAGACCCAGGGGTGAGAGGCATGAAAGTGGGCAGGCCTCGGGTCTTTGGGGCGGGTGAGCGGGCTATGCTTGCTGAGCTGGGTGTCAAGCCCAGCTGGCGTACGACCATCTTGACCGCTTGTTCAACGAGGAACGCGAGTACTTCTGCGAGAAGACGGGAGTCATAATAAGCGGGCTAGACCTGCCACCGGACAAGGCCGGCATGCCGCGGGACTTCGCAGAGAAAGCCTTCCAATGCCTAGACGAGGCAGCGCGCGCTACAGGGTAAGCAACGAAGCTGAGTTCCCAGACATACTACTACCACAGGCTGGTTGGAGAGCGAGCGACGAGGGAGACAACGAGGGTAGACCAAGAATGGGCACAACCAAGCCTTGGCGGGTCATGGCGCACGCCCTCAAACAGCTAGCGCAAAAACAAAACATACAGGCTAAGGGACCAGTAACAAGGAGGCTACTCGAACTCGCGAACAACCCACCCCTAGCGCGTGGCTAGCGCACCAGATGCTATGACTAGCGAGCGCGCGTGCTAGCGCGTGAAACTGGCTGAAGGCTAGATTTAAGTATACTCATGGAATCTTTTCATGTGTTAGAGGTCCCCGGAAGGTATCCTAACACTCTGATCTACTTGAGGGAACAGTTGCCGGCAGAAGTCCAGAAGCTTCTCAGCGAGGGGAGAGTTAAAGAGGCGGGGGAAATCCTCGGAAGGCTCTTACCGCAATCAAGCTCTCCATTAAAGGAGCGCTTCATGTTGGAGCTTGAGAGGCTACGTAGGCTCCCCCACGAGTACCCCTACTCCCTTAGTGAGGCCCTCAGTATTCTGAGGAAGGACATACCTGACCTGGCTGAAGGCGAATTCCAGGAACTAGTTAAGAGGGGGTGCATCGACCATGCAAATATTCAGGGAGAGTTGAGAGTTCACAGACGCTTCAAGCCTAATGCTTACTGGCTGTGCAGCGATCTGAAAAGGAGGAGGGGCGTCAAAAGCGATGAACGCAGCGGTGCAAGCGAAGTTGTTTTGAAGTGGCGGGCGGAGAGAGTCGTGCAAGCGGCAAGGGGTAGAGGTGGTTTTGTCCTCCCGCTGAGATACCACGTGAAGGCGGCTGTAAAACTAAAGGAACCTGCATGCAGGTATGGAGATGTTGTGAGGGTATGGATACCTATCCCAAGGGAAGAAGCTACAAACGTGGACTTCAAGGTAATCGATTCAAGTGCAAAGCCGAGGCACGTAGCCCCGCCGACCCACCCGCAGAGAACCGTCTACTTCGAGCTGGAGGGAGAAGATAGGGAGGTCTGGGTTGAGTACACCTACGTTTCTAGAGGATTCCACGTCGAGATAGACCCGAGGGAAGCCTCCCAGGACTTAAACCCGGAAGTCGCCGCCGCGTACACGTCCGAGAGACCTCCCCACATAACCTTCACTGAAACCATAAGGAAACTTGCGCAGGGAATAACTCGTAAAGCAGCAAGCCCCCTCGAAAAGGTTCAGAGAATATGGCAGTGGATAACCGAAAACGTGAGATACACGTATGCGAAAGACTACATATTCTACGACGATATACCGGAATACGTCGCTAGGGAAAAAAGAGGCGACTGCGGCATGCAAGCACTACTCTTCATCACTCTCTGCAGAGCCTCAGGCATACCTGCGAGGTGGGAGTCCGGCTGGTACATGAACCCCCTCTCGCCGGGAATGCACGACTGGGCGCAATTCTACCTCGAACCCTACGGCTGGCTGTACGCCGACCCAAGCTTTGGGAACAAGCGGAAAGGTGGAGAGTGGCGGAACAAATTCTACCTTGGCTCAATCGAGGGGTACAGACTCGCATCCAACGTCGAAGTATACGCGGAGTTTGATCCGCCCAAAACACACATACGGTCAGACCCCGTGGATAGCCAGAGAGGCGAAGTTGAAACCGCCGAGAAGAATCTATTCTACGATGAGTGGGACTTTACGCTGGAAGTACTAAGTGTCGAAAGCTTGGAGGAATAAAGCTTAGCACGTGCCCAGGTATCTAGGCTAGCCGAAGATAAGGATCAAGTGATGCTGTGGGCGAGACCTCAAGAGTGTAGACCTATTCAAGCTTCTAAGCTTTCCCCCATGTGCACTCAGCTTCAGGAAAAATACATAGTTGCATCTGCAAGCTTCCTAGTTAAGAAGCTAGATATCCTAAATCCTAGACGAACCTAAACAAGCCTTGATCATGGGATGTATACAGTTATCCAGGCGCGCTTTTCCAAGAGGATACCAGTTTTTTAGAAAAAAGGAAAATGATTGGAGATGAACCAGCCGAAGAAGTGCTAACAGATATCTCATTCCTAGAAGGAAAAAGGCTTCATCCTCACTAGCTGCAAAGGCGAGAATACATGCTTAGAGTGAAGAGGCTAACCCCACAAGAAATAGCAGGGTACACAATAGAGAAGAAACTTTTTAAGTTAAGTCGTTTTAAAGCTTTTCTCCCGGGTAGCTTTTAGATATACCCATCCAGCAAAGCAAGGCTACTAGCCAGAGAGACACGATTATAACCGCCGCACCTGTCATTGCTCGGACTTGCTCCATCGAGTTTGCGAAGACCGAGAGAAGCAATGCGTAGACTGTTGGTCCAAGGGTCCACCCAAGATTGTTGAGCACACTGTAAAATGCAAAGATCGTTCCACGATGTTCAGGAATTATTACATCGCTTAGAACCGAGTTTATGTTTGGATACGCAAATGTAGTGAACATCATTCCTCCCACAGCGAGCAAGGCTGGGAGCAAGAGGGCAGATATAGATGTGTCCCCGTAGGGGTACGGGTAAATTAACATGAGTAGCATTGCTATGTATCCCACGGCAACACCGATAATTGAGATCCTTGCTCTTCCCCTGGGATCGCCCCTACAAACTAGGCGGTCGCTCAGCATACCACCTATAATGTGTCCTAAAGCTATAGAGGCAGTTGCAGCTGCGATAATCAGGGAGGCTGTTCCAGTTGGGACGCCCCATTTAGTTGAAATATAGTCGATAGACCATATGCTGAGCATGCCCCACGGAATCGTCCAAGGAATAATCATCAGCAATACGAGTAGAACCGTCTTTTTCTTTAGACTGGGCAGAGCTTCGCGAAGAGAATACTTTTTAACTTCTCCAGCCTTCTTTTCTGAATAGCCTATGGTTATTCCTCTAGAAGAGATGAATAGGACCATGGCGAAAATAAAAGTTACTAGTCCGGAGAGCAAGTAGGCAGTACGCCAGTGTAGCAAAACTCCGGCAACAATTAAGCCAAGTATCATTGCCAGCACGCTTGAAACATAGTATGCCGCATAACCCTTTCCCCTGCTCTGGCTAGGTAGCGCATCAGAAATAAAGGCATAAATAACTGGTCCTACCCCAACGTAGCCTAGTCCGAAGAGGACAAAATAAAGGAGAAGCTCGGTGTAACTTCTAGCTGTAGAGACGAGAAGCAGACCAGCTCCCATCGTTAATCCAAGCAGGAACAATAATTGGCGGCGGCCAATCTTGTCTGCAAGGATGCCCCACAGAAATGAGAGAACAAGGCCTGTGCCCTGAAGGATCGTCGCCATTAGCCCAGCATTAAAACGCCACTCAACCTCTGTTTTTCCCGGGATAAGTCCCTCTTCATGAAGGGTCTTCAATATAGGGTTTAACATGTAGTAGCCCATGAAGTAGAACAGGACAAATAGTGCAAGCGAAATTATCACTACCCTTACTTTAGGCGCTTTCTCATTCATTACAACCACCTGTTAAAGAAGCTTACAATCCTTTCTTCATATTCTCTTGGGTAGTCCTGTATCGCTGATACGTGTTTCGAAGAAGTCTCCCACAGCTCAACATTCTTGTTTACCTTTCTGACTTCATCATAGAACTTCTTAATCTCATCTATAGCTACAAGGTCATCTTGTTGCCCTCCTATTATGAGCAGAGGCTTGTTTATGGACTGTGCATACTGATACATTACTAGCTTCTCTGGTGAAGCCCCCGTACGGCTAGCAGTAAGTCTCATTATGAGTGGATAAGAAGCCAGCAGGATATACCTTAAGGGTGCACCGACCCTGTTTATCCATCTTTTACCCGAAGCCCTTATATCTATGTAGGGGCTATCTGCAACTCCAGCTTTCAGTTCTTCATAGCGGGCTAGAGACATTAATGCTACAGCTCCACCCATCGAGTACCCAATTATCCCGAGACGATTTGCGAGACCCCTTTTCTTTAGATAGTTTATAATTACTCCTATATCGTCAACCTCGCGGTAGCCAAGCGTGGTCTCTTCTCCGTCACTTTCCCCGTGAGCCCGCATATCAAAGACAGCCACGTTAAAGTTATTCCTAGCTAGAATGTTAGCAACGGGCTTCATGTACCATTCATCCCACTTGCTAGAAGTATACCCATGAGCCACGATCACAGTCTTCTCGGAGCCTCCCGGAATTAACCATCCTCTAAGGGTTAAACCATCACTTGTCTTTACTTCAACCTTTTCAAACTCAAATCCCAGGTTCCTTGGATTCCAGTCTCCAATCTTCTTTGGAGGCGAAGCTAGCTTCCTTGCAGCCAGCAAACTTACGATGAATATAGTTACTAGAAATACGACGAGAAGTATTGTCAATGTGCAAATAGTTCCTGTAATGGTTAACACTTGCATCATTTAAAAGTAAGACAAAGAATATATATGGTTTCCCACCATAGAAGAGCTAGCTAGATGACTTGGAACTTAAGGTCCTCGAGAAAGTCACAAGAAATCCTAGAATCACAGTATCACAACTTGCAAGAGACTTAAACATTAGCAGACAAACAGCCAGACGGAAAATTGACAAAATTGATGAGAGTGGGATAATAAAGGGCTTTTTTCCCTGTTTTAACCATGAAAAAGTGTACATAAGAGTGGGTGTTAGGCTGGCGATGCAGGCGATGCTTTAAGCCCAGTCTCGCTCAAGCTATATGGAAGCCTGCGTCATTAAGCTCAACAGCTACCCATGACCCTACACAGATATCCTGGTCTGTGTGGCGAGTGAAAGGGACTCCAGGGCAGCTAAAACGACAAAAAAGGCAAAGTAAGCGTCAAACGACCTCAAAAACACAGCTCTTTAAAAGCCAAAAATTTTTATATTTTTCTCTCAAGGGAATTCTCGTGCTGACATACAAAATAACAGAAAAAGAGCTTGAGGTCCTAAAGGAGCTCACCGAGATTGTCGCACCTTCAGGCTTCGAGGAACCAGTAATGGAGAAAATAAGGCAACGCTATTCACAGTATGCTGATCAGATCAGGCGTGACAACCTTGGCTCTCTGATACTCGTCAAGAGGGGGGTATCCGACCACCCCAAAGTCCTGGTTGCGGGGCACGTCGATGAGGTGGGCTTCCTAGTGACAAGCATAACCCAGGAAGGCTTTCTCACGTTCACCCCTCTTGGAGGATGGTTTGAGCAAGTCCTCCTCGCGCAGCGAGTCGTCATAAGGACGAGGAAGGGACACGTATACGGCGTTATAACGAGTAAGCCCCCACACCTCCTCACCCCCGAGGAGAGGCAGAAGGTGGTGCAAATAAGCCAAATGTACATAGATGTGGGGGCTACAAGCAAAGAGGAAGTGGAAAAGCTTGGTGTGAGGATAGGCGACCCAGTCGCCCCCTGGTCCCCATTCACCAGGACGGCGTTCGGTGACAGGATAATGGCTAAGGCACTGGACGACAGGATAGGCGCATTCATCGCACTCGAAGCCTTGAGGTATATAAGGGAGAGCGGCATCGAGCACCACAACACCCTCTACGCGGCAGCAACTGTTCAGGAAGAGGTGGGGTTAAGGGGGGCTGAAACAGTTGGCTGGGTAGCTGACCACGACGTTGCAATAGTTGCGGAGGTAGACATAGCTGGCGACGTGCCTGGAATAAAGCCGAGCGAGGCGCAGGCAAAAGTAGGCAAGGGACCCTCGATAGTTGTGTACGATAGGTCAATGATACCCAATCCAAGCTTCAAGGAATTTGTAATCGAGGTTGCTGAGGAAGCGAAGATACCTTACCAGCTGTCTGCGGTGAGCGGCGGCACGGACGCTGGAAGGCTCCACCTCTACAAGGGTGGGAGGCCTAGCATAGTGATAGGTGTACCAACGAGGCACATACATAGCCATGTGAGCATCCTGAGCCTCAGCGATGTCGAAAACGCTGTGCGCCTAGTCGTAGAGCTCGTGAGGAGGCTGAACTCGGAAACAGTGAAAAAATTTACCCAGATTTGAGGGCGTCAGCCGGCAGCCACTCTCCTCCCGATGGTTTTCAGCGCTGGAATGCTCACTGCTGCAAGCCCCGTAACCAGGTAGAGGAAGAATTGCAGCAGGGGCAGCTGGCTCTTAGCCAGCTGGGTGAGGCTGAATGCTATTACTAGTGCCAAGATCGCCAGCGGGACGCGCCTCGAAGCACCTGAGCCTCTCAAATCAATCTTCTCGCCACCAATGGGGTACACAGCCAGCCCAACTATCAGCCCGCCAAGCCTGAGGAAATAGGCATCCTGCTGGAAGAAGTACAGAAGGGCTACTGCAGCTCCGTAAGCTAAGAGGACGAGAGCAGCCTCCCGCGGCTTCAGGGAAATTTTCCTACCCGCAAAGTAGACAGCAATTGAGGCAACTAGTCCGAGGACAAGCCCGCCGATCACGTCTCTCGGATAGTGCACGTTTAGAAGCAGCCTCGACAGGCCAACTACCCCCACAATAGTTGCACCGAGGACGTACACGCCAACCCTTCTGGTCTCAAGAGAAAGGCTTGCCCAGAAGGTTGTAGAGGTTTGAGTGTGCCCACTCGGGAAACCGTAGCCGTCAGCCTCTGCAAGCCACAACTCCCTAGGCGGCCTGGGAAGCCGAAGGGTGTTCTTAGCGAAGACGTTTACCCAAGCGCTGGTAGCAAGAGCCAGGAGAACTGTTATCCCGACACGCTGATCTACCAGGTAGTAGAGCAAGATTGCCATGGCTATGTACGCCGGCTCGTCACCCAGATTCGTAACTAGGCGCCAGTACTCGACCCATTTACCAAGAGCGAGGCTTACAAGAGGGGAGAGAGCGAGCAAAACAGCAACGAGCACTAAAATGCTCTCTCTCTTCACGAATACCTCTTTGTTAATTCAAAATTTTAATTTTTCGATGTTTATGTAAAGCTTTTTAGTTTCCCTTAAGATCAATACTCTTGAGAACATGAGATATCCATCGCTTAGATTTATATCCATGTATTCCATATGGTGCGCAGGAAAACATATGGCAAATATTACCCTAAGCGTCCCTGATTGGCTTCATGAGCTAATGAGGAAATATAAGCATGTGGATTGGTCAGAGGTAGCAAGGCGCGCTATAACTCGAGAAGCCCTATCAATAAAAGCCGAGGAAGAGGGGTTGACTCGAGAAGAAGTTTTACTCTTAATTGAAATGGAAGGAATAGAAATCTTCAAAGAAAAAACTCCCCTGAGTGAGGAAGTTCTGCAATCGATCTTGAAGGAGAGGGAAAAGAGGAGGATCGAGAGACTGAGACGGGTGGGAATTTGATTCTAGATACATCCTCTGTGATAGCAAGGGTCAAGAGAGGAGAAGAAATAAATGGAAACATAGTTTCTATAACTCTTATAGAATATCCACTTATTCTTGATTATGAGGGATTTCGGGGAGAAATCTACTTTTTGACGGTAGCTGATCAGTTAAGGGCAGCCTCTCTTCAAAGAAGGCTGAGAGCTATAGGGAAACCCTTAGGAGCAGCAGATCTTCTAATTGCAACAATTTGTTTGAGCAGGAATGAGGAGCTAGTAACCATGGACGAAGATTTTCTCGTAATAAAAGAGGTTGAGCCATCCTTCAAGTTAGTCCTTGAAAGGTGACTTTAAGATTTTCTAGTCCCTGGAGAGATTCTCATTTCTGCTTTACCTTTTCTAGTATCTTTGTGTTGATCTCTTCGCCGATCTCCCTTGACCTCTTCGACGCCTCTTCAACCATCCTCATCAAGACTGCCTTCACACCTCCACTCTCCAGAACCATTAACCCCCTTATCGTTGTTCCCGCTGGAGTGGTTACAGCGTCCCTCAACTGCCCAGGATGCAGGTAAAGCTTGCTTCTCAGTAGACGAGCTGTCCCCTCTAGAACGTCGAGCACTGCCTCGTAGCTTAACTCACGGGGCATGCCGGCAGCAACAGCCCCTAAGGCCATTGCGTCAGCAATCTCTGCAATAAAAGCGGGACCGCTACCGGCGAGCCCTGTCCATATGTCGAGGTACTCCTCCGGGACCCAGTACACCTTGCCAAAAATCTTCAGGAATTCCTCCACTCCCCTGCTTGCCTCGTCGTAACCGTTCTCAGCTACGGCTGTAGAGGAGGAACCAACGTACGTATTCAAATTTGGCATGGCCCTAAAAACTTGGGCGCCGGGCAACGCCACCCTTAGAGTCTCGAGCTTAACTCCCGCCATTAGTGAAACAACTATCTTGCCTTCCCAGTTCTCAGCTTTAACTTCCGAGAGAAGCTGGGGGAAGTGGAAGGGTTTCACGGCAATTACCACCAGGTCGCTTTCTCTCACTGCTAAGTTGTTGTCCCGTAGAGCAACTGCACCGAGCGCCTCAGCAGACTTTAACGTCTCACTCCGCCTACCAGTAGCATAGACCCTGAGAGAGGAGTTCTGTAAAAGTTGCTTTACAAACGCTAGTCCTATCTTGCCAGCTCCTAGAACAGCCACTGACTTAAACTCGCCGGGAAGCATAGACCTGCTTGACCAAAAAATTAATTTAAGTCTTTCCCACACCAAGCAGAAAATTTTACACTCATCATCTCGAGCTTTGCAGCTAGATTCATCATTTACAACCCCTACCGGCTTCACTCTCAGGTGCCAAGTAGAGAATAATGAGGTGCTTAGAGGTCAAGTGGCTTGAGGTAATTCCTGCTTTTCAGAGCTACACCGAGACCGCTCTGCTGTGAGGGCCTTCTAACGCCCCCCACAGGCTCAGAGCCACCGGCGAATACTGGGTCTAAGCTAAGTATGTCACAGTCGAGATCATAGTAGGCAACGTTTCTGAAGGCCTGCGCTAGGTATGCGGTGGCAGTTATTCCAAGCCGTGTCTCAGAGAAGCACCCAACCATGTTCTTAACGCCTGCACTTTCGCTTATAGCTATTATTCTCACTGCTGGAGTTATTCCTCTACTCTTCATCAATTTTATGTTTATAATGTCTGCAATCTCCTCCTCTACTGCCCTCAAAGCCTCGCCCGGCGTCCTAACACTTTCATCCAATGCTATCGGTAGCGGGCTCTCCTTCCTCAGCGTTTTTAGCTCCTGCACTGCGTCATGCCTCAATGGCTGCTCAACCAGTTCAACATTGTAATCAGCTATCCTGTTTATCACCCTTATAGCTTCCTCAAGCCTCCACCCCTCGTTAGCATCAACCCTAATAGTAACACCCTCGCCTAGAGCATCCCGCACTGCCCTCACCCTCTCAACGTCCCTTTGGGGATCCTCTCCCAGCTTCAGCTTGAAAATCGTGAAGCCCTTCTCAGCGTAGCTTAACGCCCTCTTCGCCATCTCCCCCGGCTCCATTATGCCAATAGTGATGTCGGTGACAAGGCTATCCCTGTAGCCTCCAAGCACCCTCCAGAGGGGCCTTCCCTCGGACTTAGCGTAGAGATCAAGGAGCGCAATATTTAGGGCAGCCTTAATTGAGGGAGTTGCATCTATTCCCTCAGTGAATTCGTGGATTATCTCGATAGAGTCGTACGTCGCTTTCTGAATAACCCTAAGGTTCCTCTTGAGTGAGTATACAGCATCCTCAAACGTCTCACCGAGAACCCTCTGAGATTGGCAAGCCTCACCCCAACCTTCTAAGTCACCATCTCTAAGCCTAATAATTATGGAGCGCCCGGCATGGTACGTTCCGGGAGCGATTCGCAGAGGCTCTCGCAGGGGGACTTCACAGACCCAAGCCTCTACCTCCACAGCGCTAAACTCCTCGAGCCAGTATTTATTCTTATTTCAGCGCGCGTCGCCCAGCTACTAGTGCAGGGTTATGGCTATTACTCTTGATGCGCGCGATGCATGGCGTGACTTGCCTCAAAAACGATACGAATTAAAGCCCAAGAGCATATGGCTAGGCATATAACGAACGTAGTTAATTCATAGGCATTTAAAAACTGCGAGAAACAGGTATACATCGCTAGCAAATCACTCTTTCTGATGAATCTCGAGGAATACCTGTCTGAACTCGAAGAAATAGTGGCAAGGGCCCCGAAAACGAAGACCGGCGAACTAGCTGCCGCGATGTTTACTAGAGTTTCCACGTTTCTCAGCAATAACCCGGGAAAATACTTCGAAAAACTCAAGGACCCCTACCTCAAGGCGTACCTACTAGCCGAGCTACCCGCCTACAAGCCTGATCTCTGGCCAAGAAGCATGAAGGCACTAAAGCCTCTCCTTCCAGCCCTAAACGCGACGAGAAAAGTTTTCGTTCTATCACGACTAGCAGAAACCTCGAAAGCGCTCAGAAAAGACTACGAGAGGTATATAAGGGAAGCTCACAGCCTGCTACCAGAGAGTAGCTGGAAGGGGCGCTCGAGACTAGTAATTTCTCTAGCCAACCTCGGACTCTACGAGGAGGCGATCGCCCTGTCGCAGGCACTCAAGCCTCCGGCGAGGGCGGTCACGCTCGCAGAAGCTTCTGCACTAAACCCGGGCAACGGGAGACTTCTGATGGAAGGGATGGAGTCTGTAAAAAAGGTGAGTGATCCCATTAGAAGGATTGTTGCGGTTTCCAGGCTCTTAAAGAGCTACCGCTTAGCTGACGGGTACTCCGCTGAACTACTCGCCGAAAAAATCGTTGAGAAACTTTTACCCGTAGCAACAGAGATAGACGCGTTCGTAGCACTGCTTGCTGCTAGAAACCTAGCCGAAGCCCCTCTACACACAGCAGCCTTGAAGCTTTACTCGTCCACCAAGGGGTTTCTACGAAACAACTTCCCCATAGATGGGGACATTGAGGAGCTCTTGATACACGTAGCCTTAAGAATCGAGGGACTGAGCAAGGCCCTCGACCTAGCAATGGCAAATTCCTCAAGGAACTGGTATCTTGCCCCCTCCCTACTCAACTACGCCATTACCTCAGGCTACCTCAGCAGGGCTTCACTAGAAGTTGCTAGAGCAGCCTCCCGAGACCACGCCTACGCGGAAAATTAAATAAACTGCTTCTGAACTCACTAATACAATGTACCTGAGCCTCGTTTTTAGCTATAAGAACGGGGAGGCGCGGGAAGTGCCGGTCTACGTATCTGAAGAGGTGCACAGCGAGGCCATAGCCAAACACCTGCCAATAGCCTCCGTAGCGGAAAGATGGAAGGAGGAAATATACTTCTCGACAAACATGGAGTTGAAGGGGCCAACCACATCCAGGACCGCTCCTGGAAGCTTTGCCTACTGGCCCCCTGGGAAGGCCCTGTGCCTCTTCGCTGGCACAAACCAGCCCTACGGTGCAGTAGTACCTCTAGGTTGGTTCCTCGGCCCGAGGCACTACGTGCTCGAGATCGAGAATGGGTCAAGCGTTAGGGCGGACGCTTTAAGGATAGAGGATAGACCGCCCGAGGTCCAGAGACTCGTCAAGCTCCTCTGCGAGTCCGGCTACATTGCTGCGCCTCGAACGTGGAGGGGCGTGCAGAGCATTGTAGGCGCCTCTGTGAAGAGGGATACTAGGATCGGATTCGAGGTTTTTGTCGAAAGTTTCGGCTACATAGTGGAGACTGACCCCATTTTCAGGAGGGACTTTTCGGCTATCGATGAAGCTCTTCAGCTCAGGATAAGGGCACACCTGATAAAGAGCCGCCTAGACGTAAATGAGGAGGGCTTTGTCATTTTGTCCGAGTACGCGCCAGGAGAAAACGAGCTCATAGATAAACTCCACAGGATCCTGGCGGATTACCAAAAAGTCATGGACGTCCTTGCGTTAGTGGGTTAAGCACACGCGCGCCTTCACAAGCTCTGCCTTGCCCACGAGGAGAGACCAAGGGGGGTTGGTGCACTGCCCCACGGGCGCGCAATGCACAGCGATGTAAACGCAGCGCTGAACATCCTTAAGCGAGGAGGAAAACCGCCAGAAAGCTTCAAAGCCAAAACCTTTATGGCTCAGAGGAATAATACCCGTCAAGCACGGGCTGGCGGCTACTGACCCCACGCTGGAAGGCGGGGCGACGGAGTGGCGCGCACGCTAAGCACGCGCCATAGACGGCCGGTATGGAGGCAGGGCTGCTAGAGCATCATAGCGAAAAGCTTTTTACCAAGCACTAACAAACAAAGCCATAACCTGCGAAGAGCAGGGTAACGGCTGGCGCACGCTAAGTGAAAACTGTCCTGTGGGCTTTGGACATTCCCGCCTACCCGCACGTTTACGAGAAGCTCAAGGAGTCATTACGGGAAGATGTGAGGATAATAGGTGTGGGGCCTCTCTTCAAGGCGGATGAGATAATCAGCTTGGCAAAGGAGTATGGGGCAAGCGAGGTAGTGACATTGATAGAGGATCCGTGCGAGATGCACAAGTTACTTTCAGCAGGCATCAAGCCACTAGTCGCCGTGTTCGAGGAGGTGGCTACATGCAGATCCGAGGATGAGTGCCGGGGTTACGAGTCAAAGGAATGCATCACTGAGAAAACAGGTGATTCATCAAGGGTGCTTAAACTTAGGGAGTTCGCAAGAGTCATCGACATAATGTTTGAGCTGTCTGAGCCAGTAGAGGAACACGAGCACTAGCGCGCGCTTTCGGGGTTTAAGTGTCTCTAGCCTTATTATGACCGCACTTTCCCATGAAATTTTTCCCACAAATCTAAAACCTTTTGACATATTTTTTGCATTTTATTCATAAAAATGGTCGTAACTATTTTTAAAAAGTGATGAAATCTTTGAATTATGAACGTGGAGCAAAAAATTTTAACCGTGGAAGCACCAAGAGAATTGAGGATAAAGCAGCTCCACGAGCTTACACGTGAAGAACTTGAAGCAAAGAAAATTATTACACGAGTAACAACGTATACGCTACGCTTCCTCTCAGAGTACTTCGTGAACAAGGGATTTGAGTGGATCATGCCCGTAATTCTATCCAAATCCACAGACCCCTTGTGGCCCGACCCGGACTTCAGCCTTGAGAAGAGAATAGAAGTAGAGATCTACGGGGAAGCTGTTAGAACTACTCAGAGCATGATCGTGCATAAGCAAGTCCTAGTTTCTCTCCTCGCACCAAAGATCTTTGTATTCTCGCCGAATATCAGGATTGAGCGTAGAGACAGGATGCATACGGGGATCCACGCGTACGAATTCACCCAGCTTGACTTTGAGATTCGAGGTGCTCAATCCCGGGACGTCAGGAGGTTCGTTGAAGAGTTGCTAGAGGAGTACGTTGCTTTCCTAAAGTCGAGCTTCTCAGGAGAGCAGCAAAAACTGGGTACCATAGGCTCCTTAAGCTTCTCGACGCCCTTCAAGGTTGTAGACTCGCGGGAGCTCAGGGAAAAGTATGGGCCAAGCTGGCACGAAACTCTAAGAAGGGAGCTAAAGGAGCCTCTCTGGGTCGTCAACATTCCCAGGCAATTCTACGACTATGAGGATGAGGAAACGGGTCTCTGGGACAACTACGACCTGTACGTGCCACGGGTAGGCGAAATCTTGTCGGGTGCCAGGCGGGAGTACAAGTACGAAAAGATCATTTCAAAAATGAAGCGAGACGGGGTTTCACCAGACAATTACAAGGTTCTCTTGAGTTTAGCTAGGGAGGGGCGGCTAGCGCCTAGCGCGGGCGCAGGTATAGGCGTCGAGAGGCTTCTGTTATGGGTTACTGGGGTAGAGCACATCGGTGCACTGCAGCTTTTCCCAAGAGTTCCCGGAATAGTCTTTGATCTTTAGCAGTTTTCTGCGCGCCCATCGTGTTACCCCGCCTTTTCGCAGAGTTTATGGGTTTTATGGGTATTTTTTCGAGGGTGTTAGTAGGAAGCTGAGTACCCTGATTTGCCTTGACAGTCTTGCCTCTATGCGCAGTCACTACCGCGTAGTAAGTCTTACCCCCGGAGTCCACGTAGAAGCAGTAAAACTCGCGCAACCCTCTCCTACCTCCCGAGACAAACCGGAGCACACCTCCGATGACAATTGCCGTATGTGCTAGCAATGTTCACTGACAATTGCCACATAGCATATTTCACTGAGCTGCTGAGCACCGCGCTTAACCTTCAAATCCCTACAGACGCCTGAGCCCGCACCAAGCAGCAAGGCGGAAACCCTTATAGCCTGAGGTGTTCCTGGTAAATGAAGGCAGCGCGTGCCTAGCCAATGCTTTCAAATAAGAGTCCCAGGGAGACGAGTACTGAGCCGAGGAGAAGTTTTCCGGTCGTTCTCTCTCGTAAGAATACCCGCGACAATACCACGGTCAACGCGGGCGTTGAGGAGATAAATATGCTGGACCTGGACGCTCCTATGAATTCAATGGCCCTCATAAATAAGAGCGGGCCAATTCCTGTGCCTAGGACTCCTCCAAGCGCAAGGTAGGTCAGCCTTACCTGGCGTTTAGGTTTTTCCTTGTCCTTTACGATTAGGGGCGAAGTTATCAGTACCAATAAAGCTAGCCTGGATATATTGATTTCGACAGGGTTTCCCCAGTTCAATGCAAACCCCATCGTGGAGACTCCTAGTCCCCAAAAGACGCTTGCCATTAAGCCAGCAACAATTCCGATGAGACCCCCAGCCCCAGAGATGCACGACCCGCCATAGACGAAGAGTACCCCTGAAATGACGAATACAGCTGCAAGTGCATCTTTTAATGTGATGTTTTCGTTTAAGAGGAAGTGTGAGAATAGAGCCGTGAATATGGAGAACGTATACGCTATCGGGTACACTACTCCCACGGGTGCCCTCTGCAGTCCATATAGGAAGGCAGAGTCTCCCAGTACGAAGGACGCCACTGTTGAAACAGCAGCGAGGAGGAATATGAACGGCTTAAATAGACCCACCGGGTAGAATCGGGACAAAGCTAGCATAAACATCAGGGCAAACGTCCCCCGGAACCCGCTTAGAACAAGCGGGTGAACATCACTATTCTTCACTCCAGCCCGGTAGAGCAACGCAGCCCCGCTAAATGAAAGAGCCGCCATTAACGCAAGTATCTCGCCGTACACGAAGCACCAGGGAAAAATAGAGAAATAAAGCTTTATCGACTCTGCGACAAGAAGGGGTCAACGTTTGTTTTCTTCAAAACGAGTAAAGCTAAAACGGTAAATAGTGCTCCCACGGGTCCCCAGAGAATAAGCCCTGCCGAGTACCCGTTGATGCTAGGCAGTTTCATTAATGTGCCGGTGACCAAGTATGCAAGAGACTCGAATATATTTATAGGAATACCCTCAAACCCGGTAAACAGGCCAGCCCTGTTTTCTCCGGTTCTCACCTGATACCAGTGAGCAAGGTCAGCAAGAATGGCATACGGGAAAAGAACGTAGGCCGAAAGAGCCGTAGCGCCGACTGCAACAATTAAGTACCCGAGAATTGTTCTGACCAAGCCTTTACCGACAAAGTGTGGGACAAGAGTCAACAAAAGCGTGATCGCCAGGATAATTAGCGACAGGGATAGAGCGTAGCCCTTCCCACGCGTTTTACCTAGTCTTCCCCACAGTGGAAAAGCCCCCGCCACGAATACAACGAGCATTACGCCAAACGATGCAGATGCCAATGATGGTTCAACACCAATAACGTGCTCAATGTACGCAACGATAGAAATAGATAGCATTTGGACGCTTGCGGACATTAGACCTCTGACACCCATCCACTTCACATACTCAGGATACCTAAAAACTGTCAAGAAATCCTTTAAAGAAGGCTTCAGCACCTCCGTTCTCTTCTCCACGGGAAGCAGGAAAACCTGGGGGGTAAATAGCGCGACAAGGATAAGCGCGTATACTCCCATTACAGGCATCAAGAGACCAATAGCCACAAGCATCTTGACCAAGAAGCTGGTCACAGTACTAACTACATGCCCCAAGATGTTAGACAAGTTTTGAATCATCGATACGTCGATTCTCTCCTGGGGCTCAGAGATCTCTGGGAGCCACGCTTGGTACGGTGTCAGGAGCCAGGCATAGAAAATGTGGAACAAGACGCTTGTCCCCGTCCCCCACCAAAACAAAGAAGCCTGGTCAATGGTTTTCAGGAAGTAAATGGGGGTGAAGTGCAGAAACCCCGAGAAAGCCAGGAGAGGTGCACCAGACAAGATGAAGGGTTTCCTCCTTCCGAGCCGCGTCCACATGGAATCGCTAATGAATCCAATAATGTAGCTAGCAATCATTATCGTGGTTTTCCCAGCGGCCCCCATTACTCCAGCAAGCGCTGGGTCCAACTGGAATACTTGCCAGTATATGTAGAAGCTTGCAAAATCATAGAGACCCATAAAGATTGTTGAGCCGAAACGGGCAAAGCCGTATACGAATTTTTGCTTTTTAGTTAACACGAGAAAAATGTACAAAAATTAGTTATTATTTTTTGCGCCGTCACTTTACACTTATTAGTTTCCTACCCTCCCAAACCCCATGGAGGTTACAGTACTCGAGAGCGTATATTGTTCCGCTCCTTTTCAAGGCAAGCTTAAGCGTGACCTCTGGCTCGACAAGTTCAGGCTCTAGGTGAATCCTGGAAAGCATCACTGGGTTAAAGGCTCTTCCATCTTCCTCAAAGTAAACCTCTATCCACCTTATGGAATGCTGGAGAGTATTGGGGTGAGGCCCCACACTTATCCTCACGTAGAATGGTTCCCCCGCCTTTACCTCATCGGGAGCCACGATTCTAGGAGTGTGCGTCTCGGCCTTCGAGACCGCCTCGCCTGAAGCTGCCTCTGGAGAATAAATTAGGTCTCCAAACTTCTTGGCCATACCCATCAAATGTAAAAGTTAAAGCTAAGGTATAAAAGGTTATTTTCACCAACACGACGGAACGAATTCACTACTCTCTATCAGCATAGCTTTCGTTATCCATAAATATCCCGGAAGAAAACTTTACTCTTGACAATGCATGATTTCTAAGGCTGTGCTGTTAGCCGCAGGTCTTGGAACAAGGCTAGTTCCGTACAGCAAGGAGATGCCAAAGGAAATGCTGCCAGTGTTTTACGGGTTTAACGGTAAGATCTACCTTAAGCCAGTCATACAGGTCGCGTTTGAGCAACTGTATGAAGCCGGGATACGCGAGTTCTGCTTCGTCGTGGGGAGGGGGAAGCGTGCAATAGAAGACCACTTCACGCCTGACTGGGGCTTCGTAGATTACCTGGAGGAGGCGGGAAAACACGAGTACGCAGAGTTGCTAAAGAATTTTTATGAAAAAATAGAGCAGTCATTCATCGCGTGGGTTAACCAGCCGGTTCCTAAGGGGACGGGTCACGCAGTCTACATGGCGAAAGGCTTTGCTGGCGATGATTTCTTTCTAGTGGCAGCGGCTGACAACATTTTTGTCGGCAAAAACGTTCCACGAAGCATCATTGAATTATTCGATCGGCGAACCTCACCGATGATTACTGTGAGGAGAGTTAAAGACCCAAGCAGGTACGGGGTAATCATTGGTGAAAAAATAGAGGAGTCTCTCTACAGGGTTAAAGGTATAGTGGAGAAGCCAAGGGAATTCATATCAGACCTGGCGAACGTATCCTTATACGTTTTCCCCCCAGAAATCTTCAAGGCAATAGAGGAGACAAAGCCCAGCCCTAGGGGGGAAATCGAGATCACGGACTCCATCCAGCTTCTAGTAAAAAGCGGAGTCGAGTTCCTGGCATACGAGTCAGATGCAGACTGGTTGGACGTGGGGAACTGGGAGTCATTCCTGAGGGCAGTAATAGTTTCTTTAAAACACCATACGGGACCCAGCGCACTAAGGAAAATTCTAAGCGAGAATCTGGGCATAGAGGAACCCATATAGCGCTTATGCGCCAGTCGTCACCGCCTTTCGCCGCGGGGTCAGTAGTCGCCGAGCCCCTACTCCGCCCTGACCGGCTTTACTCCTCCGGGTGTCGTTATGTATGTTTTCGGCCTTGAAGCTTGTGGGCAGCTTTTCTCCAGCCCCTTACAATATGTCCAGTGCTGCGTTTACGTCACTGTGCATTGCGTGGCTAAGCGGGCAGTGTATTGGCTTCGAGGGGAACGTGCTACCTCTATGCCGTGGTAAGCGCAGTTTTCGAGGTGTAGTCTCCCGGAACTGCGTAAACCGCACGCCCAGGTTCTCAGCGGCTAGCGCTATCCTCTCCACAAGCTTCCTATAAGCCCAGAAGCTCACGTTGCTCTCCGTGCGGGTTCTGTTCGCAGTGTCGTAAGGATAATCAATGTAAATCTCCGCCACGCCGAGCCGCCTCAGTGTCTTGACGAGCGCGCTTATAGCGCGCAGGAACCCATATAAACTTTTAATAAATCTTGTTAGGTTTAGGGTACCATGACCCCAGAGGAAAACATTGCTAAGCTACTTCTCGTTATTGAAGCCTTCTTGGGAGGCTTCTACGTCTCAATAACAAGGGGGCTCTTTATCCCAATGATCACCTACAGTGGATACACCATAGATAACATGGCACTAATCCTTTTCCCCACGGGTCTCAGCGGCTCGCTTCTCTCATTGTTAATATACAGGTACTCAGAAGGCTTAACGAGGAGATTCAGGATTCTCACCTTATCAACACACGTATTTGAACGCGTTGCCTGGTTCCTGTTACCACTTATGCTAGGAAACGTTGCACTGATATCGCTCACATACACTCTCGGAAACCTAGTTTCAGCGCTTGTCAGCATCCTCATGGGGGCCTTAATTTACTCCTATTTCTCTTCGCTAGAGGACGTGATAAAGGTTGCAGTGTGGCGGTCAGCAGCGGGTGCTGTCGCATCCCTACTGGGGTCGCTCTTCATGACTTTCGTGTCCTACGCCTATAACCCCCCGGAAAGCTACCTAATTTCCTACTTTTTCGCGTTCGTCATAGGCTTCGGGAGCTCGATCGCCCTCATCCTCGTACCCAGGTTTCCAAGCCAAGTCATGGAGAGGAGGCAGGAACCGCCACTAGAAGTAATGATAAGAGGACACCTGGCTTTTCTCGTTTTAACATTTATGCTTGCCGGGAGCAACCTGGTGGGGTTATCTTGGACCCCTTTCCTGAGGAATTTAGGCGCGCCTATTTACATAACCCTTGCACTCAGCATCACCGGGAACCTAGGAGGCACTGTCGGCTCATTCCTGTTCAAGGACTACAAATCATACATGGCTGGGCTCTTGACGAACACAATGCTAACAGCACTCATACCCTTCATCAATTACCCCTACATACACGTAGGCTTATCATTCCTCACATCCCTCACCTTCACGGCTGCAAACCTACTTGCAATGCAGATATTCGCCGAAGTCAATTCCCGCATGGGTAGGCTCAAGGCGTCTGCATTCATGGTCGCAGGTAACTACGCTGGCCTGCTCATAGCTTCTCTAGTCGCCCTCATCCTCGTAAAAAGCCCACTTACAGGCCTAGCTCTCTCAGCCGTCCTCAAGCTCCTCGCAGCGATACTCGTGCTAATAGCAATACCCGAGACAGCGATAATCCCGGAAAGAAAGGCCTACGAGTTCAGCAAGCTCATTTACTCGATAAGCCTGACAGGATTCGTGTTCACAGTCCAAGCCTCTAAAGAGTTCCTCAAAACATTTTTCGAGGCGCTATCGATGGTCCTGCTTGCCCTACTCCTATACATAATTTATAAACTGGCATACCTGATAATCGGTGGTTAAAATGTCGGAGAGCGAGGTACCCTCGCTGCTTAGGCAGCTCCTCACAGATATCTTGTCAATCTTCCCCAAGGCGGGGGTAGCTACCCTCATAATATTCGTGACATTACTCATTGCAAAGCTTCTCAACAAAGCTATTAACTGGCTGGTTCGCGTCAGCAGGATAGAGGACTACATCAAAAGAGCGGTGCCGGAGGGCACGAGAATACCCGTCAACACCCTCCTAGTATTCATTGCCGACGCAGGCGTCATAGCGACTGGCATGGCAGTGATCGTCCGCGTCTTCGTCCCAGAGTACACGCAGGCGTACAGGGACATGGTAACATACATCTACAGGGTGGGCAGCGTCGTTATCTTATCAATATTAACGTTTGTGATCGTTGACGCCTTCGTAAAGTCAATGAGGCTGGAAAGAAAGACTGAGAGATTTTTCACAATGCTAAGCCTGCTACTGATAACCCTCCTCTTAGTCGATCTAGCAGCCCTGAGCAGCGAAATAAAGCTTGCACTCGCAATTGGAATCGCGATAGGCATTGGTCTACTGATAGGCGTCTTCTCGGTATGGGCCTTTTTCGGCGAACAGCTGGATCTACTCCTGAGAGCAGCGGGCAAGAGTGCAGTTGGCGAGGCGAGGGATCTCCCAGAGACAAGCGAAGACTAAGGGTGAACCCCATAAGTAGTCCTAAGCCAGGTGATCCGCGATGACCACGGCGATTGCCGGCTTTCTCAGCACACTGACCCTAGCCCTCACAGCCCTCCCAGTACTGTTCCTGCTCCTCTACGAGACCATTATCCTAGCCCTGGCTTACAGGCGCGGAAGCTCTCTAAGCACCAACATCAGCCTGCCTAGCAAGGTGGAGGTTGTCGTCCCCACATACTCTGAGCCCATAGAATTAGTTGTCGAGAAGGCTCGTAGAAACTCCGCTGTGCTCCTACAAGCGCCCTGCTTCACCCGCCTAACAATACTCTCGGATGATAGCGATGACTACGTTAGAAGCCTCAGAGAGGCTCTCGGCTCGGACCTGCCTATAGCGGTTTTCCACAGGCAGAAGCGGAGAGGCGGCAGGACAGGCGCTCTAGACGACTACCTCAAAGCCCTTGAAGCCCCACACTTCCTAGTCCTAGACGCCGACGCGGAGCTAAGCGCAGACACCGCCTGGAAGATCTGCAGACTACTGCCTGATAATGGGGCGCTAGTCATCCCGTGGGAAGGCTACTTCACAAGGGAAACTCGCCTGGCACATGCAGTAAAATTCATCACTGATTTCGGGTCGGAAATACTGTACAGGCTCAGGGGCAGGGCAGGCTTCTTCATCTTCCCCCTAGGCTCTGGGACAATATATGACAAGAAACTGGTCGTGGAGCTCGGGGGCTGGGGGGACGACATAGTACAGGACGACATCTGGATGGGGGTCAAGCTTGCACTAAACGGACGCCACACGAGCATTGCTGAAGACCTCTCGCTGAGGGTGCTCGTACCCTCAACACTCGCCTCGTTCAAGAAGCAGCAAAAAAGGTGGGCTTACGGAACCAGCGATGTCCTCAGAAGGTCTGCCCCGAAATTGCTAACGAGCAAGGAGCTCCCCCTGGGAAAAAGGCTCGAAATGATAGCTTACATTTCACTACCACTACTAGCAATCCCCGCCACGCTCTCACTCCTCCTGCTACCAGTTGCAGGGATCCTTGAGCCATGCATAGGTCCCGAGAAACTCTTCAAGGAAGCACTACTCCCACTCCTGCCGCTCCTTTTCCTAGCCCCCATTTATCTACCTCTCTACAGGAAAAGCCTCAAGAAGTTCAGCATCAAGCAGAGCATTACAAACCTCGGAAGATTCGCAGCGGTACTAGCAACCCTGATCCCCGCCCTAGCGTGGTCCAGCCTTAAGGGGCTGCTGGGCATCCCCTACTCGTTCGAAGTTACACCCAAGGGAAGGAAGGAAGTGCAAGAGAAAAGACCCAGAGACCCACTCTACATGTGGATGTGGAGCACCCTCAGCCTCGCCATATCACTTGTACGAATGAATACCGCTACGGCACTATTATCCCTAGCATTCCTAGCAGCATCAACATGGACGTGTCTCAGGGCGCACACGCCCCCATGAGGGGTCACGTAGACTGAGAGAGCTAAGTCGTGAGGCCCGGAGCTGCTCCCAAACTCGGGGGACACGCTATCTAGGGGAAAACCACTGCTACGGGTGGCGGCCACATCGCTAGGACAACCATGCTTGGAATAGTTATCGGGTATGCCTTCTGAGAGGCGCCAAGCAGTATGTCGAGAAGCGTGGGCGTCCTGGGCTTCAGCTCTATCACCGGCGCATCCTCTGGCAAGCCTGCAATGCTCTTCACACGGCTTAAAGCCTCTTCAAACGTGCACACATCGTCTACGAGTCCCACTTCCCTAGCCCTCGCCGGGGTAAACGGCTGCCCCGTGAACACCTCGTCAGCAACCCTCCCCCTACTGGCCAACACCCTCTCCTTAAAGAGTTCAAAGTAGTATCTGACGAGCTCGTTCATTATCCTCATCTCCTCCCCGGTCATGTTCCTGTAGGGGGAGCCTATGTCCTTGAAGACCCCCGACTTAAACGTGTACACGGTTACACCCAGCTTCCCAAGCAGGCTCTCAACATTGAGAACAGTAACGTACACCCCAACAGAGCCAACCTCGCTCGTGGGGCTCGCTAGCACGACCCTCGCGGGCAAAGCAGCCATGTACGCACCGCTAGCCATAAGCCCCTTAGCATACGCCACTACAACCTTCCTCGAAGCAAGCTCCTTAACCGCCTGGTAGAGGTCGTCCGAGGCTGTGAGAGTGCCCCCCGGCGAGTCAAAGACGAGGATCACAGCCTCGGCGAGAGGGTCGCCCTCAGCTTGCTTAATGAGCCGGATATACTCCTCCACCCCAACAGTAGTGCCAAAAATGGAGGATGAGGAATAGTCAATAGTCCCCTTAATCGTGATCTGCGCCACGTAAGGCCTAAAACTCGTAAACACCTGCCTCTGAGAAAGAATGGCTAAAATCACACCAAGAATCACGGCTCCGAGGATAATAAATAGGGGGAGCCTCCTCCAAACCTTTCCACGAAGGCTTGCCATAGATACATCATGAAAAACTAGGCGATATAAACATATTCCAAGCGCACGCCGAGAGCGCTAAAGGAGCGCTAAAAAAAGCGCACACCTACTCGCTCTTCCCTATGGCTAGCAGCCACCACCTCTAGGACCCTACGAAGCAGTGGGAAGTTCTATAAACCTATATAAGCCCCTTCTCCTTTGCTTTTTCAAGAACCTCTTTAACCAACTCATCCTTACTCTTACCCTCCGCCTGAACACCAAGTTTCTCCGCCAGCCTCTTTAAGTCCTCGTCTGAAACGGGGGGAGAAGCTGTCCGCTGCTTAGAAGCCTCCTCAACTGTGGATGCAGCTTTTTGCGTTTCCTCCCTAAAGATCCTCACTGCTTCCCCAATAGACCTTGCAAGCTCCGGTAGCTTCTTGGGACCGAAAAGTATTAACGCGAGGACTATCAGGAGGAGTATTTCCGTGGGACCTATATGAAATTGTAGATTAGCTGCCGGTGCCGGGCATCCTGGAATCATTTTTCCACCAAAGGTTATTCACTGCGCCAGTTAAAAAACTTTTTGAAGAGTTAGCAAGGGAGATTTTAAAGAGCTAGCACAGCTTGAATGCGAGGAAAGGACCTATTATTCCGTGGTGACGTGGGAAGAGCCAGGAGAATGGACAACGAGGAAGAAAAGAGGTCGAAACACATCAATGGAATCGCTAAGCTCGGTCTCGGAATTCTCCACAACGGGCTCTAGATGTAGTGGAGGAAGCAGTGAAAAACGCGGAGTCCCAGAACTAATCAACCCTGGCAGAGTCCTGCTCAACGAAACTTAGGAACATAAAATCGTGGAGTACATGCGAAAAAAAGGATATAACCCCTTAGCCCTAAATACGATTAATGAGCAGGAATATAGACTATTACGAGCTATTTGAGCGAAACCTAGGGATCCTTACCCAGAAGGATCAGGAGCGAATACGCGAAGCAAGAGTAATGATAGTAGGTATAGGAGGAATGGGAGGCGCCGTCGCCATATTGCTTGCCCGAACTGGGTTTACGAACTTCTACCTCGTAGACCCTGAAACATACGAACCAACCAATATGAATAGACAAATAGGATGCTTCATAGACACCCTCGGGAAATACAAGGTTGAAGTAATCAAGAACGAGATCCTCAGGATCAATCCAGAAGCACAAGTTGTATCGGACGCGAGGAAGCTTTCACTCCCCGAAATTGAAAGTATTATTAAGGAGTGGTGCCCCGATGTCGTGGTGGCGGAGGCGGATGACGTTGCTTTCAGTGCAAAGGTGATGCGAATAGCGACGAGCAACGGCGTGTACGCGGTAACGGGTATGCCCTCCGGGTTCACTGGATACATAATGGCTTTTCCGCCATATAGCAAGTATACTCCAGAGGGATTATTCGGCCTACCCGAGAACCTCTCCTACGAAGAATTGTACCAGCTCGTTGAAGCGCCGGAGAACAAGTGTGGGAGGAGGTGGTACCTGTACCACGGGAAGTGGCGCGTGAGCTGGTTTAAGGAGTGGAGGGAGGGGAAAAAGCCCATACCCCAGATAGCTCCCGCAGTGTGGCTAGTCGCCTCTCTAACAGCGACAGAAATTATAAAGTACGTCGTTGGGAAATGGAAGCTTGCTCTAGCACCATACCTCTGGTACTTCGCAATAGCTGATAATGAAATATTCGTGAGAAAATACGCTGAAAACAGGCTCTTTAACAAGTACGCCTTAAAGGCTTTCTCGATAAAAACCCTAGGCATCGGGAGGAGGTGGCGCGCGCGCTTAGGAGGGTGGAGAGCGGAATGAAGTGGCTCAGCTACGTGAAGATAGACAGGGTGGTGGATGTGCACCCGGACGAGGCGATCCAGCAGGCTGTCCGAATCGCTAGGAGCGAGGGGCTTTTCATAGGTCTCAGCAGTGGGGCTGTTGTGGCTGCTTTCGAAAAGTTGAGGGAAAAAGCGTTGCTGGAGGAAGGCGACTTTGTTCTGATATTCCCAGACCACGGCTTCAAGTACATCGAACAGTTTTCCTCCTACCTTAAACGAGTAGCGCGCGCCTAGTAAAGTTTTTAAGTGCATGACAGTGTCATGTTCACGAGGCATTCATGGGCAAAGAAATAGACCCCGTATGTGGCATGGAGGTAGACTCGGAGAAAACTCCATATAAGTCTATCTACAAAGGAAAGATATACTACTTCTGTAGTCCTCATTGTAGGAAAGCCTTTGAAAAAGATCCGGTGCACTACCTGGAGCATGGCCCAGCTGGAATGCCCCAAGATTAGTGGGTGAAGGATCTGTCAAGAATTAAAGAGAAGGTAAGGGTTGTTGGAGTTGATTGTCCCACCTGTGTTCTAGCCATACAGAAATCGCTGGTCAAGGTTGGTGCTAGTATAGACGTAGATGTCGCCACCGGGGAAGCAGTAGTCGTTTATGACCCGAATAAGACTTCTCTGGCTGATATAAACACGATCATCAGGGAGGCTGGTTACGATCTAGAAAAGGCGCCTCTAACCGTTAATGTGGAACTGGAACCAGAGGAGGTGCTTAACTTTGAGAGAAAGGTTTCAAGGCTTAGAGGTGTTTTTTCATGCCATTACTCCCCCGCGACAGACCTTGTTAAAATAACTTACAACCCATTGACTACGTCTCCAAGAGAAGTCACAGAGGCTATAAGGAATCTAGGATACGAAGTAAGAGAAGTACAGGAAGCTTATAGATGGGATAAACATGAAAAACCACAGTGGATACCCATAGCATCATTTACCATGGGGCTCGCAGTTGTTATGTGGCACTTCCTTGAAGCATTTCACACAGTACCCCCTCTTCCAAGCATTGTATTCTTCGCTGCAGCGACAATAGTCATGCTGCTCAACTTTGACCTGGTAATGAGGGGTCTTGCATCACTGAGTCGCTTGTCGCCGACCATGGAAAGTCTCATAGCACTATCCTCCTTGGTTGCCTACATCACTGGGATCGCGCAGTTCTTGGCGAACTATGAAAGCACGGGCATGTTCGAAGTACCTGCGGGTGTTCTAGGTTTTGTCTCGGCTGGAACATACCTCGAGGGCAGGATGAGGAAGAGAGCATTTAACTATCTCTATGTCCTAGCATCTACGCAGGCAGGTAAAGTGCACGTGATTCGAGACGGGAACCTAGTAGAGGTCGATGCAGGTGAAGTAAAGCCAGGCGAACTGGTTGAAGTGAGAGCCGGAGAACGCATCCTGGTAGATGGCGTGGTTGTGGGGGGATGGGGGTACGTGGACGAATCAACATTCACGGGTGAACCAACTCCCGTGCTAAAGAGCGCAGAAAAGAGAGATGTTGTCCTTTCAGGAACAACTCTTGTTTCAGGCTTCCTTAGGGTGAGAGCAACCAGGGTGGGAAGAGAAACGAATCTAGCCTACGTAGTTGAGGCAGTAAGAGAGGCACAGTTTCACAAACCACAGTTCCAAAGAGTGGCTGACCGCATTGTCGGGTATCTCACTTGGGTAATAATAGCCGTAAGCACTACGACTTTCCTGTTTTGGGTAATGCTAGGAGGCGCTAGCCTCAGCGAAGCTGCTTTATTCGCCGCATCCGTACTTGCAGTCGCATGCCCTTGTCCACTAGGAATTGCTGTACCACTAGTTGTTGCCGCAGCGATAATAAATGCAACCAGGATGGGGGTGCTTGCTAGGAGTGGGGATGTTTTCGAGAGAATTCTCAAGATAGACACGGTTGTCTTCGACAAAACAGGGACCCTGACCGTTGGAAAGCCAAAAGTTCACGAAGTAATTTTCCTTGAGGATGCGGGAGAGGAAGTTCTGCGGTACTTGTGCTCAGCAGAACGTAGGAGTGAGCATCCGCTAGCATCAGCTGTTCTTGAATACTGTTCAGAGAAGAGAGTAGACCCCCTTGAGCCAGAGCATTATGAGCATTTTCCGGGGCTGGGTCTAGTTGCTAAAGTGAATGGTGCAGAGGTAATTGTGGGCTCGAGAAGACTACTCGAGATGTTTAACATCAGTATTCCGGGAGGGGCCGATGAGAGGGCTGAAAGGGAGGCACAGCAAGGGTCTACTGTCATTTTCGTTGCCTTAAATAGGAATGCTTCAGCGCTTGTCCTTGTTAAGGACAGGATTAGGGAGGATGCTTCGAAGGTTGTTTCCTTCTTTAAGGAAAAAGGAGTAACAACTGTGCTCGCGACTGGAGATAGCAAGACTGTCGCTGAGAACCTCTCAAAGGAACTCAGCTTGGACGATGCATACGCAGAGTTGCGACCTGAAGATAAGGCTGATCTCGTGGAAAAACTCCAGCAGAACGGTAGGAGAGTACTTTTTGTAGGTGATGGCATAAATGATGCCGTTGCTCTGAGTAAGGCTTTTGTAGGAGTAGCTATGGGTGGAGGAGCCGACATATCGAAGGAAGCTGGAGACATTGTTCTAACAAGAGGTGATCTGGAGTCACTCATGGATCTATACAAGCTGAGCAGCCTCGTTAGAAGAAAGGCTCTTCAAAATCTTACATGGGCATTTGCCTACAACTTAACTCTAGTACCCGTCGCGGCGGGAGCACTGTGGAAGCCTTTTGGCATCCTGCTCCGCCCAGAACTGGCTGCTGCGATCATGATGGCAAGCGACATAGCCGTTGTAGTAAATGCTGTGTCAATGCTGCGCGCGTAAGGGGAGATGTGGGTGATGAGAACTCACAGATATAAAATGGGTTGACATAAATGGTTACAGGGACGTGAACCCCGGAGGAGATATCTTGTTACATGNATGGACATTTGAGGGGGCTGATGTTGTGTATCAGAANTCATGGGGATCCCCTGAGGTGCATGTCCCCAAACGCGTCAAAGGTNGATGAGAAGGGGATGACGGAGCTCACGAATCAGTACAAGGACTGGATATGCACTGCTGAGAGGCTGGACGAGGCTGACAGGCACGTGTACATGCATNGCCTTCCGGCAGATAGTGAGATGGAGGTGGCAGATGAGGTCATGGGCGGGCCTCATTCCTTTGTGTTCGATGAGGCTGAAAACAGGCTTCACGCCCCAAAAGGGATAATGGCTCTTGTGATGGGAGGAATCTAATTTTCAGAGCAGGTGAGCAACATTTAAATTGAGTATCATCTCTTTTTTAGGATGTCCGAGAAGCTGAAGAAGGAGTTCATCGAGCTACTTGAGAGGGATGAGGAGTTTCGTTACACTGTAGCAGGCTTTCTAGGGCTGTCCGAAACACTAAAGAGGCTTGAAAAACTTGAGGAAGGTCAAAGCAAGCTATGGGAGGAGGTTAAGAAGATATGGGAGGAGGTGAGGCAGATCAGGATCGACTACAGCAGGATGAGGAAGTATATGCGCGTGGGATTTGGTGATCTGAGCAGAGCACTCAGGGTAACAGAGGATCATTCTGCATCCTTTCTTGAGGTGTTACTCGAGGAGCTGGGATATCCTGACGCAAAAATCGAGAGAAAGATACTTGTGCATGATGGTGAGGCTGTCGAGATAAATATGTTTTGCGAGGATCCGCTTGTTGTTGGAGAGGCTAGGATTAGCATAGAAAGCGCAGAAGAAGCTGAAAAAGAGGTAGAGAAGCTGTTAAAACGCGTGGAAATTGTAGAGAAGAGGTATGGGAAGAGGCCAATGCTCGTGGTGTTATCCGTTGCTAGGCCCTCACCTGGAGTATCAGGAAGGCTTGAAAATCTAGCGAAAAAGCATGGGATAAAGCTGGTACTGGGAAGGGAGATTGAGGAGGCAATAACTGTATAAAAATAGTGTAGCAGCTCTAAGAAGCAAATTCCCATATCTGCTCACTCATCGGCAATTTTAGATAATGCTTTATTTTTAATTAAACAATTTAATAAAAAGTCACGGAAGTTTTAAAAGCTCCAAAAGCCCATTAGCTAGTGGAAGCATTAGAGAGAATTCTTCCAGAAGGGGTACCGCGCGCTATGTAATTACATTGCAGCCTACCTTGTTGGCTTGAGATGTCAGGAGATGGCTTCAAGGCGGATAACATGGTTGAGAATACGAGGAAGGAAATGGAGGAATTTTCACGGGAACTAGGAACATGGGAGACTGTAAAGAGAAGGTACACTCTATAGTTTTTCAGGCGTTTTGAGGCTTGCTCCCACATGCGCGCGCGCACCCTCATAGCGCCCTGTTAGGAAGGGCGCCCCTCACCGCGCCCCAGTTGTTGCTCCGGGGTGCTCGGGGTGTCATGGGGTCCGCCCGTCGCCGAGCTTCACACCCTCCTCGGTCCCGCGCGCTGGAGCACCTGGAGTAGTTGCCGCTGTGCGGCTTTCCCCCAGGGGAACGGCTAGTACTGCAGGATGCTCGGGTGCTTCTCCAGCCACTCCCTCAATGCCTCAATGACCCTCAAAGCCATCGCCGTGCAGTCGTCACATTCCTCTTTTATCATGCGCGCGAAGTAGGCGTAGGCGAGGTTGTAAAGCGCGCCCTTGTCGCGGTCCCAGCGTAGCCCGCACCTCGGGCACTCGTATACCCTGCTGTGCTTCGTGTGTTTGACTTCCTCGCCCTCGCAGCCGCACCTCGGGCAGTGCCTTCCGCTAGCGCGTAACAACCTGAAGAGCGCTCCCTCGTACACGGCTAGGTTTTTCAGGCTCCTCCTCGCCCTCAGAAGCGTCCCCTGGAGCCTGGTCCCCCTCAGGGAGTCCGAGTCTATCGGGTCCACGAGCATCAATACGCTCATGCCTTGCTGGCGTGCCTCCCTCACAAGCCTGCGCACCCTCGCGGTCAG
>JGI20130J15133_1000285_pt1 | contig 46817 bp, 28 predicted proteins | sample WasSprMetagenome_FD_15133 | JGI IMG/M metagenome (IMG submission 15133) | reverse complement strand
GGTTCAAATCCCACCCCCCGCATACAGGAAAAGTATTTAAAGCTTTCGGTGTGCCCATCCTTAACGGAATTTCTAACGGCAAGCTTCAGTAAATTAAGCTAATTATTTTCCGGTCCGCCTTCTCTAGAAGTTAACTCTAAAGGAGGTCGGTTTCATGACGTTTTGCTGGCTTGAAGAGCAACTTATAGAAATAGGGAAGTTTTTAAGGCAGCAGAATTCTCCATGCCATTACAACGATTACGTTAACGTCTTCAAAGCTAGATACGGCTCCAAAGTCTCTGTCGAATCGATCTGCAGGATTTTGAGAAAGCTGAGAAAGAGAGGTATTTTCTTCACTCCGCCTAAAATGAGAGGTCAATTCTTTATTTCTCAAAACTTTCTTGAGAGAGAAGAAGCGGTGATAGAATGAAGGATTTTGTTGTTAAAGATTTTGGAAAGTTTCTGGAAATTTCAGATACAATAGAATCTCCCTTCAAGTTTTACGAAATAACTAGCAGGTACGAGGGAGAAAAGGAAGTAATAACTGTCAGAGCATCAGTTTGGATGAGAACCGCCCTGCTATCTTTCGAGCAAAATTTTGATTCGATGGAAAAGGCCAAGAAAGAGTGCATCAGCGAGCTCACTAAGCACAACTTTGCGCCGTGTGAAATAAGAGAAACCCCTGTGGTGATAAAGTGAACGAAAGCCAATGCCCAATAGCGATGGAAATAAGAGGCAAACCAAAAACAAAGGGAAGCAAAAGTAGGAAGAACGCGAAAAAAGGCTCTAAGATCCGTTGTGGCTTCTACGAGCTCTGCGAAAGACCAGATAAAGGAAAGTATCCAGAATGTGGGGTAAGGAAATGACCTGGAAGTATTTTCTATGGAAAAAATGTCCAAAGTGCGGAAAATACATACCGAAATTTTGGAAGAGGCATGATAAGTGCGGGTGGAAAGAATGAACCTTCTGGAAGCTAGAATAATATTGCTGTGTAGGAAGACTGTTCAAGCAAAGGAGGTTTGGCTCGAGCTCTACAATCTTGGCTATGAATATTCCTACAACTATATTGTCAACAAGCTCTCTCAGCTGGCAACTTTAGGCTACCTTATAAAGAGAGAAGTAAACCACGGTAGCGAGAGAGGCAGGAAAACCTTTTATACCGCTACTCCTCAAGCTGTTGTTGAGGCTATGAATTTCATTGAAGAAAGAATAAAACAGTTGCAAAAGAGTGGTGTTAATAATATAGCAAGTCTGACGAGCTACGTTAGTGAATGAAGCCTTGAGCTGATAGAAGGATGAAGACTTGCCTAGCGTTGAGAAGATTGGTTTGAAACAAAAATCTTCCATTTCTCTTCTTCATTACAATGTTCGCTATATTATTAACACCACTACTTTTTAACCCTGTGTATGTATGTGAAGAGTAAGCAGAGTGATTAGGATTTTGAAGTTTATTCTAAACCCATACAAATGTTAGCGCAAAGCTGAGGAAGGCAATCCGTCTAGAACTCTCCTACCTATTTCAGTTATTTCTATCTTTTCATTTTTAACCTTTATTAGTCCCTCTCTTTCAAAGTCTCTCAGTATTCTCCTCACGTTCTTTGTTATTCTGGCTTTGCTCTCTATTTCCTTAACGCTTTTGCATTCAAGAATTAACCTGAAAATTTCCTGTCTTTGTTGGCTTGCCATAACGAATCCAACTTTGTTCCAGATCATACATTTATCTTTAGGATCTCCCCCTATTTAATTTTGTATTACCCAAAAATTTTGTTGAATTTTTTGTTACTGCGTGCGCGCTAATGGCGAACCAAATGATTTGTCGATCGGCTTGTCGAGAGCACAGCCAATTCAACTGCAAAACAAACTTTCAAGCAGTTTTAAATAGTAATACAAACAGAAGCTCAAAAATTATCAGAATAAAAAGCAGGCCCAGCAGGCACAAAACTATTAGGAAATTACTCAAGATACTCTTCTATTTCTGGAGTTCCAACTACTTTTGCAATTTCAAGCATGACATCTTTTCTCAACCCTCTTGCACTCCATTTTTGCGCTAGTATTTTCAGCTCTCTTTTGTAGTCAACAATCCACTTCCAAACACTTGGATGAAACCTTTTCTTAACAACCATTAATTCTTCTGCATAGCTTATGTAAGCGGCATTCCAGTCGGCCAGTACTCCAAACCTTGATAAAACATTTCTTACCTGCTTCTGTAGATTATCAAGCTCTACCTGGGCAATTATCGATTTTTTATCCATCTCTTCTTTCTTTTCTTTCAGTTTGAACTGGAGAGCAATGAAATCAAGCTTTGCTTTGTATTTTTCTATTGCTTGCTTGAGCCATTCTGACTCTTCTGGCATTTACCTCACTTCCTCAAATTCGGTATTACCACAAATACTACATATTTCAGCTTCGTCATCAAATATTGCTTTGCAACTTTTACACTTCTTCATTCTATCGCCACCCATAAAATATTGCATGTTGTTTTTGGTTTGGGAACCAAAATGAAAAGATTCCAGGTAAAGCCACTAACGGTTCTGTTAGAAACCCATACTGTTTTGAGCTGGATTCCGCCGTCGAGGTTCTCTAAGGTCAGCATAACAATTGGAACTTTAGTAAAAGAGTAAGAAAAAGTTACATTTCCGCTTTGCAGTCCAAATTTGCTCGTATCTATATTTTCAACGATACCGTACTGGATTCTCCTCTCCTGAAACCTAAGCCTCTCTTCGATTTCTTTAAAATTATCAATAAAAATGTTCCACTCTCTGCTTGAAACCTTATCTCCTTTCTTTCTGTATTCAGTTATTGTTACCATAAGATCACATCCAGAAGCTACACCAATCGAAATCCGTTATGTCAAACAAAGCTGGTAAAGTTGAAAAAACTCCTTTGAAGCGCTGTTTAATCATGTCTCTTATTTCAACTAGCTTTTCTTCTGAAAGGTGCCTCTTGATGAAGGTTTCGATGTTTATCCACAACTCGTTCATTAAAGTTTCAAACTCAAATTTTCTCACTCTATTAAGCTGTTTCTTAGCATAGGCAAAATAATACTCAACCTCTTCTTGAGGAATGTTGTTAGCTTGCAAAATCTCTAGAGTTTCCCTTTCAAGATTGTCGAGAATTAAAAGCCACCATTCAAGCTGTATTGACATCCAATCGAGACTAGTATTAAGCCTTTTTGCTTGGATTTCAGGAATATTTTTATGAATGAACCTTCTCGCTCTCTTTAATGCAAAGCTTTGCTTGGACTTTGTCATACTCCATCTAACTTGAAGGAATAAAATGAACTGTAACGCCGGTATCTGAAGAATAAAACTTTATAGTTGCTCCACAATTGTCGCACGTAAGTTCTTTAACGTCTCCTGGATTGTATGAAATTTTTATCATTATCCCGCATCTGCAGACGGTAATATAGTCTACAATTTTAACCACCTCATGCTACCCCCAAAGTGAACCTATAGCGAACATCAAGAACATCGCTTGTTGTCATGTGTATCTTTGGGCTGAAAATATCTCTCGCAACCATGTACGGCTGCGATTCCCAAGGACCAACTCTGTGCCAGCCAAAAAGTCCTATTTCGCCGATATCTCTTTCAATCGGAACTGTTAGTTTTGCTGTAACATCAAACTCTGCCTTATTTCCAACTTCTGCCAGACTCGTTATTCCAAGTTGCGTAGTTTCTGAAACTTTCAAATCGAGCCTGTAATCGGTAGCGCTTGGTGTTCTATCGCTTTCGCCTATTGCTACCTTAAAAAACCATCCATGAGTATCTAAGGATTGGCCTCTATCTATTCCGCGAACACCGCCGTCTTCATCACGAATTCCCAAACCCTGTCTGCAGAAAAAGTTGTAGAAATATCTGAAAAATCCGCTTAAAAGCAGGTCGCTTTCGCACGTTCTGCAATCTTTTACTTTCCCTTCCTTATCTTTCAAAACAACTTCAACAGTTGCTTTTATTGGAATTTGTTCTTCATCCATACTAACTACCACCCAAACCTGTCAACAGCGAATATGTTACAAAATTTCTCGCCTCGAAAGAGGGAGTTAATGGTAGTCCTTTTTCAAAGCTATATGAAAGGAAGTTTTTATAATCTATTGGAGAGATTTCAGTAAATTCATAAGAAAGAAAATTCCTGTAGTCAATTGGAGAAACTTCAGTAAATCTGTAAGAAAAGAAGTTTCTATAATCTAGCGGAGAAACTTCAGCGAAATTGTACGAAAGGAGGTTTTTGTATTCATAGGCTGGAATTATTGGGATTCCTGCAACTAAATTATAGCCGATGAAGTCCTTGTATCTTACATAAGGCTTGAAAAGTACGAACCAATCAAGAAAGTAATTCACAAATTGCTTGTAAGGAAATAGAGGAATTGGTGCTGGAGTTGTTTTTAAAATGTAAAACAAGGGCTCGCTGTAAGAGTATGTTGGAGCTATTTCTTCTTTCTTGTTCAAAATGCAACTTAGAAAGTTTTTATAAAGGTGGGTTGGAGGTATTTCTTCCCTTTTATTCAAAACGTAGCTTAGGAAGCGTGGATAAGAGTAGTTTGGTTTAACTGCTGGTCCGAAAGTAAGCTCATACTTCAAATAATCAAGAACAACAACAAACTGCCTCTCCCAAACTGCCTTTATTGGTTCTACTAAAGCTTCAAGAACGTCTCTTTTCAAACCTCTTGTAACGAATATCGCAATCCAATTTAAAATTTCATTGAAAAGAGTTAAGGCCTTAAACCTTGAAACCTTGGAGAAAAGTCTTTTGGCATAAGCTAAATAGTTAACAAATTCCTCAGTAGGAATCCCGTGCTGAACCAATAAGGGCAGGATTTCTTTTTCAAGCTGATCTAAAAGATTTAGCCAATAGCTCAAGTCTGCTGACATCGGCTCTATTCTTTCCTTGAACCTTATAGAAACTAGTCTCGGGTCTAGCTTTATCCTCTGCCTCTTTGCTCTTTTAATTCCATAGCTCCTTCTCCTTCTTCCTCTTTTTCTAACCATCCTTTCAACCTTTTACTGAACTTCCTTTCTGTACTCGACGTGACCCTTTGCTAAGTATCCAGCGAGCGTACCCAAGCAAAACATTGCAACCTCTTTCTGGTTCAGGAACAAACCGACAATTCCCGCAATTCCAAGCAGAACTAAGGCAATTTCCTCTTCCCACTCATCAAGCGAAAACTTCTCCTTTATGCTTTCTATTATCTCTTTCCAGCTCATACTCTAACCACTATCAAAATCTTAGTAAAGAAAAACTCCTCGAAAGTAGCTAGCTTATAATGGTGCCGTCAAAGTTATTCCGAACTGAGCCGCTATTTTAATTAAAATGTCTTCTGTTAATCCTCTTGCCTTCCACTTGGAAGCCAAGATTCTCGCTTCGTTTTCCAAAGTCTTTCCAGAGAATCTCTGAGTTAAAGAATAAAGCTCTCTTGCATAGTTCAAGTAGAAGGGAATTTGTATTGTTGGAATTCCCAAAGGTTCAATAACCGCTTTTACATTGGTTTCGTTCGCTGCTAAGTCTGTGAACTTTGCAGCAGTTTGCTCAACCATCATTGGCTTCAGTCCTGCAAACCTGCTTCTTATTACGTCTGCATCAATTTTTACTTCGTACTTCTTCTGCCTGTAAGCTTGAGGCCTTACCATCTTCCACCTACCCCCTTATTCTATTTTTTATTTCAAGCAAGAGATGAGCCGGCTCAATCTTTAAATAGACCTGAGCGGTATATTTAAAGCTATGGTTAAAGGGCTAGCCCCCCACCAGCCCCTAAGCAACTTGGGAAGCAGTATAGATGCAGGAGGGTTCAGATGAACAAAAAAGAGTGCTTCGAAATAAGGTGCAAAATCTGCGGAAAAAGCGTCTTAGCGGACTCGAAAAGCTACAACAGAGCTCTTTGGCTGATTTATAGTCATGCCAAAAGCCACAAAGTCTACGAGCTTTATCCAGAGAAAAATCCTTCAACAATGAACGAGAAATTTGTGAAGGAGATGATTGAAATAAGAAAGAAGGAGGCTAATGAGCATGGATGAGGAAAGCGCTGAGAAAAAGTCGTTAGAAGTTGTAAAGCAGGAGCTGATTGGACATGTTCAACAGCAACAGTCGATAATAAGAAAAATCTACAAAGCAGTGTTTGCATCCTACAGAATAAACTGCAACTGCGAGGTTTGCAGGATAATGAGGGAAGTTGGAGAGGAGATAGAAAAGATGATTTAAAGAGGTGAGTTTGAAAGATGGAGCAACAGATAGCGCTGAAGCTCGATCCGCCTGAAATTTTTGGTATAGATTTGCTTAAGCCGTTAAAAGATTTCTTCAGTTGGACTGTTCAGCAGTTGGCTGACGCGTTCTTAACGCTTGCTACTTTTCTTTCTGAAAAGGCAATAACTCCTGTAATAAATGCTTTCAAGTGGTTTTTTGATAAAGTCAGCGAAATGTTTTCCTCTGCCGTAAATTCGCTAATAAGCTTTGTTAAGGACCAGGCTCCAATAACTCCAGAAAAGGCCTTCAGCATGATTCCGAAAATTCTCCTCATAACTTCTACTGCTGCAGTTGGGGTAGGAGGAATAATGACCGCAATGAATATTAAGATTATGGGTTCCGGTTTAGATATAACTCCAATTTCAAGATTTTTCGAAAGACTGCTTTCTCCAGATTTAGTTGTTGGTATAATAGCTGGAGCTGTATTGGGAGCGAGCCTAGGAACTCCGTTAAGATACTGGGCAAATGCAGTTTTCAGGCCAAACATGCCCGATCCTAGAACAGCATTTAGCATGATGGTTAAAGGGATAATAAGCGAAGAGGAGTTTAGAAGAGTGATGAGGTACGTTGGTGGCTATTCTGAGTTTTGGATTGATGCGTTGAGAAAAGAGTGGGACTATACTCCCTCTGCCTTTGAAGTAATGAGGTTAGCAGATTACACAAGCTTAGATCCTATTTGGGTCGCTAAAAAGCTTAGAGATTTAGGAATGAGCGAAGCGGATATTGGCTACTTTTTGGATGCTATAATAAAGAGGCCTCTGAGGGAAGAAGTTAGAGGTTTAACTTCGGAAATTTTGAATCAGTACATTTATGGGTGGATGGATAAAGATACCGTTAAAAAAGCTTTAGAAGATTTGAAATTAAAAAAAGAGGAAATTGATTTGCTTATTGCCAGAGCTGAATTTCAGAGAAAAAGAAGGCTATTAGAGCAAAGAGTTGATATCTTTACTGAGATGTTTAGAAAGGATCTGATTGACGCTACTACTTTCGAAACTAAACTTAAAGAGTTAGGACTGTCTACAGAAAATGTTAATTTGATAGTTGCCTATGAAAAGGCAAAGAAAGGAATTGCAAGTTAAACCAACAAATCTTTTCGATTTTACTATGAAGTAAATCTTTTTAAATTTACGTATTTAAATATATCTGTAGCTATGGAGAGAAAAAAAGAAAAAACAAAGGTCACTATTCTCTTAGATAGAAACTTATGGATTTCTTTTAGAAAAAAGTGTATTGAAAAAAGAAAATCAGCTTCTCAAACAATTGAAGAGATGATAAGAGACAAATTAAAAGGTTGGTAAAAATGAAAAAACTCTCAAACTTCCAACAACAGGAAAAAAATGAAAAAGAAATTCCACCAGGCTATATAAAGTGTTTCATTACTGGAAAATTAAGAAAAGATACACCTGAAGAAAGAGTACGTCAAGAAGTAGCTAGAAGTCTTGTAGAAGAGTACGGATATAGAAAGGAAGATATAGAACTCGAGTTTCCTATAAGAATGGGAAGACGTCTTAAACCAGTTGATATAGCTGTTTTTCAAGAAGGCAGGTTACATAAGCAGGAAAACATTTATATTATAGCTGAAACTAAAGCAGAAAATATTAAACCATCAAACAAAGAGAACGGTATAGACCAACTAAAGTCATACCTTTCTGCATGCTTAAACGCAAAATACGGGCTTTGGGTTGGCAGTGAAAGAATAGCATTTGAAGTAGTTGAAAAGGAAGGAAGAAAAGAGTTTGTAGATATTCCTGATATACCAAGAAGAGGAGAAGCTGAGCCACCAAAACCAACAAAGGGTTGGTTAGTTCCTGCCGTTCAATTAAAGTCGGTATTCAGAAGAGTTCATAACTATATTTATGCTAATCAAGGTCTTCCAAAAGATAAGGCTTTTGAAGAATTATTAAAGCTAATATTTATAAAAGTCTATGATGAAAGATTTAATCCTTCTCTTAAATTTTATATTTTACCTAATGAAAGCATTCAAGCCGTTAGAGAAAGACTGCTAGAAATTTTTGAAAAAGTAAAGAACAGGTGGAAGTATATTTTTGAACCTAAGGAAACTATTGAACTTAACGACCAAGTTCTTAAATATGTTGTTGCTGAGCTTCAAAGATTTAATTTAGGAGATACGGATGTAGATGTAAAGGGAGAAGCTTATGAGGAAATTGTAGGACCTAATTTGAGAGGAGAAAGAGGAGAGTTTTTTACACCAAGAAATGTTTGTAGAATGACGATAGATATGCTCTTTTCTCTCATGCAAGAAGATAAACTCTTAAGTCCTGGAGGATTCAAAATTTTGGATCCTGCGGTCGGGACAGGAGGATTTTTAATTGTGGGAATACAAAGAATAAGGCAATTACTTTCTAAAAAAGGATATCAATATGATAAGCTAAAGGATGCTGTAAGAGAAATTGCAGAAACAAATTTTTTTGGTATTGATTTTAATCCATTTTTAGTTAAAGTAGCTCAAATGAATATGGTTGTTCATGGTGATGGTTCTATTAACATAGTTCATGCTAATTCATTGGCGCATCCCTCTACTTGGTCGGACGAAGTTCTTGAAAGACTTTTCCCAGAAGAGATTAAAAAATATGGTAGCGTAGAAAATTTAAGAAATTATTTAAAAAATTTGGAAAGACCATCAGAAATAGAGAAATTTCTTTCAAAGTTTGATATAGTAGTTACTAATCCGCCATTTGGCACCAAAACACGCATAGATGATCCTGCTATACTCTCTCAATTTGAAATTTGGACATTTGAATCAAAAACAAAAAGAAAATCGTTACCTCCAGAGCAACTTTTTATCGAAAGATGCTTACAATTTCTAAAACCTGGAGGCATTCTTGGAATAGTAGTACCAGATAGCATTTTAAGTAATCCAGGGCTTGTTTGGATTAGGAAATGGATTTTACTTAAAACATATATCTTAGCAAGCATAGATCTGCCTACAGAAACTTTTGAACCATCCACAGGGACTCAAACTAGCATTTTAATTTTAAAGAAAAAATATCCTGAAGAAGAAAGATTGCAGAGAGAATACGAAATTTTTATGGCAATCCCTGAAAAAGTTGGGCATGATAGAAGGGGTAACCCCATTTACAAACTTACTGCTGACGGCAAAATTGAGCTTAACGAAAAGGGACAACCAGTTATAGAAGATCATTTACCAATAGTAGCTGAGTTATTTAGAAAATGGATAAAAGGTGAAAGAAAAAATGGAAAATGATTTTCCATTTAGGTATAGTTTATGTAGCTCTCAATTAATACTTCAAGATCCAGAAGTTAGATTAAATGCTTCCTCTTTTCCTCCTAAATGGATAGAAGCCAAAAAAATTCTGGAGAAATTAAAAAGAAAAATTACTATAGAAAGGCTTTCGACCTTTGCCGAAAAAGTGTTCGTTGGAGCTCGTGTTAAAAGACTTTTTGTGGGAGAAAAGGAGGGTATACCCTATTTAATGCCAGATGATGTTTTTATGTTCCCATTAAAACCAAGAAAATGGGTAAGAAAGGAGACTCAAGATATAGAAAATTGGTGGGTTGAACCTTTTACTATACTTATAACTCAATCTGGTGCTGCGGGACGTTGTTTAATTGTAAATAAACATTTTAAAGGTAAGCTTGTTTCGCCCAATATGATAAGAGTGGTGCCTAATAGTAGAGGTAAAGAAATAATAGGGTTCATTTATGCTTTTCTTAATAGCAGTATTGGTCAGACATTTTTATTGAAAGAGCAGTATGGGATTACAGTTAAACATATAGAGCCTGATCATGTTAGTAACATTCCCATACCTATGCTTCCAGAATCGGATATTAGAGAGATTAATGAAAAGATATTAGAAGCTCACAAATTACGAGAAGAAGCACAAGAGTTATTAAGTAAAGCGGAAGGAACATTTTACAAGGAATTAAATCTTCCTGAAATTAAAGAAGATGAACTTGGATACTGCAGAGATGAAAAGGAAAGAAGTGTAAAGACTTTTATTATAAAATCAACAGAACTGGAATTACGACTTGATGCATCTTTTTATAATCCAATAAGCAAAAAAATTAGAGAGATATTTAGCAAAATTGATAAAAATATCAAAATTGTAAAGTTAAGTGAAGTAGCTAAAATATTTGACTTACCTACCTACAAACGAATTTACACATCTAAAGAGAGGGGGAAACCGACACTTTCTGGGAGTCAACTTAATATGATTAAATTATTTGACCTCAAATATTTATCGCCTCTTTCTTTTCTAAGGAATGGAAAAAACTATATGCATGAATATGAAATTAAGGAGGGTTGGATTTTAATAGCTGAAAGGGGAACAATAGGTATTTCTTGCTATGTTTCTAAGTTTTTTGATGGTTGGTTAGCTTCTCATAATATCCTACGCACAATCCCATCTACTATACACCCAGGATATTTAATTACATTCCTTCTTTCTTCATATGGAAGACTGCAGATGCAGCCGAAAAGATTAGGTGGTGTTGTTGAAGTATTAGATCCGAAAGATCTAAATGATATTCTCGTTCCTATTCCCCCTGAAAGTATTCAGGCAAAAATTGGAAATTTGACCATTGAAGCCTATGAAAAGAAAGATCAAGCAAATCTTATTGAAAATGAGGCAATTAAGTTGCTTGAAAATAAATTAGAAGAATTAGCAAGGTGAAGAAAAACATGGATACTACAATTTTAAACGTAGAAGAAATAAAAAATCAATTTAGAGCTTTAATCGATTGTTTTAAAAAGTATGGAAACCTCATTAAGACTCCTTTACTTGAACCTGCAGAAGAGGAATTGCCCTTAGATTTAGAAAAAAGAGAAGATGATGAAAAATTTAGAAAAAGGGAATGCTTTAATATAGAAGTTCCTAAAGATAGAGCAAAACCGTATGTGAAGTTGGAGGGGCCTCTTCATAGAAAAGAGAAACACATTTTTAGATTCTTCCTCGATGGAAGCCTTAAAACATATTATTTAGGTGATTATCTTCTACCATCATTTTCATTTCCCATTTTAACAGGAGAAATAGCTGCAGCTTGTTTATTTAGGCAAGACAATGGAAACCTTATAATTCCACCCAACGGATTTAAAAGAAGAATTTGCTTATTGCTTCCTAACAAATCTCTTTTGCCTGATGAACTTCAAAGAAAATTGGATGAAATAACACAAAAATTTGAAAGTCACAGTGGTATTAAAATAGAGCCACAATATACTGAAGAGGTAGAATCTAAGGATTGGAGATCTTCATTAAGAGCTAAAGGTATATCCGAAATGCATAATACAGAAATCCAGTTAGCAAAAGAAGTGAGGAAAAATCCTGAAGAAGGATGGATGATTATCGATGGTGCTATAAGAAAAGAAGCATTTTTAAATTTGGAAAAAGTTATCGGATTGGCAAAAACCTTTAGTAGATTTCCTGTTTTTACAATTGAAAGAAGTACTACTATAGACATAGTAAAACTTGTAGCTGGTTTAAATGAGGGTGAACGAACTTTAATCTTTAAACAAATTTCAACAGAAGATGACGCTGAAAAGAAAGTGAAAGATAAATTAGGATTTTGGTATTTAAGACTAAGAGCCGGAAAATGGCTAGAAAATCCTCTTCAGGGAGTTGTAAAAGTAGAAATGAAAATCGAAGAAGATGAAGCTTCTTCAGAAACTGTTAAGATTGTAAATGAAATTTCAAGAGCATTGCTGGCTGAAAAAACAGTCTCGCCTTACCCAACTCCTAGATGGCCTACGCACATCTATCCAATTTATACCGCTGAAAACTATATAAAAAGTAATTTCTTGTCACAATATTATATGAGGGGGTTAACAATATGAGTAATGAAAAAGAGGAAAAAAATAATACTATTGGAAAAACAACAGCTACTGAAAAAATTCCAAATACAATAGATGAATTCTACTTTTGGGTTGAGAGTGGAAAAGTAATTAACCCATTTGATTTTGTTTCAGTGGAACATATAGGAAACAGTGTTACAGTAGGTCTTGTAACTTCAATGAAACTTATAACTGATGCTAAATCGCATTTAGCAGATTACGTAAGTAGTGAATTTGGGAAAGTTGAAGCGATTCCTCAAACTCCAAGAATTGAAACAATAATAGCAAAAGCAAGAGTTATGGGTAATATTACTAAGGAGGGTACCTCCGAAATATTAATGCCTGTAAGTAGCAATAAAATTGTTAGATTTGCAAATGAGGATGAAGTACGAGCTGGTCTTGGACTTTTGACTATTCCTGAAGAAAAAAGAATACCAGTCGGGATTATAGAAATGAGTAATAAATCTGCAATTCCAATTTTTGTAGACGTAGATTATCTATTAGGGCCTCAAGGAGCCCACTTAAATATTACTGGTATAACGGGTTTAGCTACAAAAACCTCCTATATAATGTTCTTAATTCAACTTCTTTATCAGAAGATGAAAGATAAATTAGCTGTAATAATTTTTAATGTTAAACAAGATGACCTTTTACATCTTCATGAACAACCTGATGATATTCGACCTATTGATAGAGAAATGTATAAGCAGTTAGGAATAAAAGAAGAACCATTTCCTTTATTTGATCCTCAAAGTGGGAGCTTAAGTGGTGTTAAATATTTTCTGCCTAGAGGCTTCCGAGGAGAACCAAATTCATGGCATAAACCTAAAACCTACTGGAAATATGCATATTCTCTTGCTGATGCTTTTTCACGATTAGATTTATTGTTTCATGGTATTCCTGACCCTTTTCTTACTATGCGAGGAATAATCGATTTCATCATGGAGCGTTATAAACGAGGAATATATTTTCAAGAAAATGCAACAGATTACACAGGAAAAATTATAAAAAGAGAAGGAGAAAAGGTAGTTACATGGGATGATCTTAAACTTTTTAGTAGATATCCTGGTAACTTTCCTGAAGATATAGTTCGCTATCCTCGCACTGCCTATAGATTTGCTGGATTATTAAGACTACTCACCTCTTCTGATTTATTTGTTTCGAGTAGAGCTGCAGATGAAGTTTACTTAGGTGAAGAAATTAAGAAAATTAAGGCTGGGGATATTTATGTTATTGATATAGCTAAAATTGAGGATGAAAGACAACAAGCATTTATCATAGGAGATGTGATGAGATCTTTAGATGAAATGTATACTGAAGGTAGAGAAGGAGAAATTCCTGAAAAAATAATAATTTACATAGATGAGTTAAATCGATACGCTCCTCGAGTAGGAGGTTTTGAAGAGCCTTCTCCTGTAACAGAACAAATAAGAGAAATCGCAAGAACTGGAAGGTCAAGAGGTACTGTTTTATTTTCGGCAGAACAATTCATGAGTGCTGTAGATAGACAAATAATTGAGAATTGTGCAATGCAAGTAGTAGGAAGAAGCGGAAGCTCAGAATTAACCTCAGATGTTTATAGGTTTCTAGATCCAGAAATAAAAGACATTGCTACACGTTTGAAGAAAGGAGAAGTAATAATTTCTCATCCTACTTTTAGAAGGCCTATTAAAATTAAGTTTCCTCAACCCTTCTATAAGAGAATTAAGTAGGATCCATAACTACATATTTATGGATCACTAATATCTAGATATGAAGATTTTACTAGTTGAACCGAACTTCCCTCTTAGCCCAAAAAGTAAATATTTTAAACTTTTCCTGCCCATTGGTTTATTAAAGCTAGCTTCTTACTACAGAAAGAAGGGACATGAAGTAAAACTGGTAAAAGGGAATGTTATTCCGAAACATTTCCTTCCAGATAAAATTTTAGTAACATCTCTTTTTACTTATTGGGCTAGTTATGTGAAGGATTGTGTTCAATTTTATAAATCTCATTTTCCTAACGCAAAAGTTATAGTAGGTGGCATTTATGCCTCTCTAATGCCAGAACATTGTAAAAAGTATACAGGATGCGATCAAGTTTTTGTTGGGATTCATAAAAGCGCGGAAAAATGCAGGCCTGCCTATGACCTGCTTTTTAATTCTCATCCTCCTTATCAAATAATTCATACTTCAAGAGGTTGCATAAGAAGATGTCCATTTTGTGGTGTGTGGAAAATAGAAAAAGAGATAAGTTTTAAGAAATCCATTAGAAGAGAAATTTGCAGTAATAAACTTCTTTTTTTCGATAATAATCTTTTAGCAAACCCATATATTAAAAATATTCTAAAAGAGATTTCTGAGACGAAATGGAACGGAAAAGTGGTAAGATGCGAAGCAGTATGCGGAATTGATTATAGACTTCTACTTAAAGATCCAGAATTAGCATTTTTGCTTAAAAAAGCTAGATTTGAGAATATAAGAATCGCTTGGGATTGGAAGTATAATCAATGGAGAGAGATAAGAAAGGCATTAGATTTGCTTATTAAAGCAGGGTACAAAAGCAAAGATATTTACGTTTTTATGCTCTATAACTGGGAAATTCCGTTCAAAGAGATGGAAAAGAAAAGAATAAAATGCTGGGAATGGAAAGTTCAAATTGCTGATTGCAGATATAGACCGTTAAATCAGACATTTGACAACTATGATCCTCGGAAACCTCAGACTAACAAAGACTATTACATTCATCCTAAATGGACAGATGCTGAAGTAAAACAATTTAGAAAAAATGTGAGAAGACAAAATATTTGCATAAGATATAACTTATCTTATTACTCAAGGAATTTAGAAAAGCATTTACTCTCAAAAACAAGGATCCTTCAATTAAAAAAACTTTCTTTTGAAGAGGCGAAAAAAATATTGAATGATGCGTGGGATCCTTCATCCTTTTCTCCCCCAAACGATTAATACTCAATTTACTTTTTCCATCCTTTTTCTATTTCTTCTCTTCTTTTATGATAGTTAAAACATTCTGTAAACAAAATATCGAATTCTTCTCTACTTCTATATTATTTTGTTTTAATTCCTGTAGTAACGCTTTTACTCCTTTCTATTTGTAAGAAGGATGGTCTAATGAAGATTTTCATCTTTCCAAGCAATCTCGTACAGAGTAGGATTAAAAGAATCTGCTATTACAACATTTCAAATATTCGAGAAAGAATTAAAGCCTTTTCTCTTTTCACTTGGTTTGAATAAGGATCTTTCAGAGGAGGAGAGAAGAGTTCTATTAATTTTACTACTTTCTCTTTTATTACCTGAAAGTATAAAATAATTGGCAATGACTTATCTTAAGGAATTTGATGTAGATTTCTGGAGAAATTGTTTAACTACGTCCTAATTCTTAAAAAGAATTGAGAGATAAAATGGAATACGGATATCACAAATACCAAAAATTGATATAATTGCTCAGAGAAATATAAGCATCCAGTAGATAAATTTATAGCACTGTGGATTTCGCTCAACGGATATGGCACTCAATTTTCTGGAAAGTCGCGTGACAAAGAAATGGTAGAGTGAAAAAAGAGGAGTAGGTTGAAATCTATATTTGAGAAGCTACTAAGCTCCAATGAAGATTTTAAACGAGATTTAGAAGAATAAAAAAAAGAATATCCTCTATTTGATATGAAAACAGATTCTAGAAAGAAGCCAAAAACTATTACCGATATAAAAAATTTTAACGAAGTTATTGATGTAATCTATTGAATAAGATGTAATCTTCTTCACGGAAGCAAAGGTTGAACAAACCCACGAGATAGAAAGCTGATAACTTTAGCTTTTAGAATTTTAAAGAAAATATTCAATCGGATGTGGTCTTTTTTAGTCACAATTATCTCTAACAAATGCTCTAATATCTTCTTCGCATCTTTCTGCTTTTTAAATTTTTATTGTTTTGTCTTAATTTGGAGTAATTTTTCTCTTCTTCTTTGTATGAACAAAGTTAAAGCAATCTTGGTTAAATCTAATTGCTTTGATTCTTCTGGATATTTTTTAGACCATTCCCTCATTAGTTCTATCGAATCCTTTATCGCTTTATCCATTCCTTCTATGTATTCATCCTTTTTAACTTCCTCTTTTTCAACATTCCAACCACACTTTTCATGCCTATTCCAATTTTCAGGAATGCTTCCACCACACTTAGGGCATTTTTTCCACTTTACCATTTTTTAACCTCCTTTCAATTCTTACTTTCACTCTATATTACAATTTCATAAACCCTCCACTTCTTTGCTCCTATTGCTTTTGTTAAGCCAAGCGCACACATGTGAGACATATAAAGCCTGAAAGTTCTAGCTTCAACATGATCTTTAACCTGCCTGCAATAAGCTCTGAAAAGCTCTCCAGCTGGCATTCTTCTCTTTTGCTCTAAAATATTGTAAATCACTTTTTCATGCTCATTCAGCTTCTCAAGAAGCTTAGATTTCCTCAATCTTTTAGCTTCAAGCACGCCTTTCATTACATCTTGCTCTTCAACTCTTTTAGCATTTCTTTGCTCTGCTATTCTTCCTGCGTTCTTCATTATTAACAACAGCAATCTTGCATCCCCTTCTGCATGCTCAGCAGCAAGCTGAACCATTGAGTCTGGAAAAGTTCCAGGAACAAAAGCCAGGTTTCTTCTGTCGATTCCTATGTCAATAAGCTCGTTCAGCTTATATTCTGGAAATTCTATGCTGTGAAGATTCAACCTATCTCTTGTTCTTTGATCTAGAGTATAAAGTTGCGTGGGCAGTCTGTTCGAGATTAGTATAAGCCCTACTCTCAACTCAGCCAAATTGTAAAGAACTTCATCTTTATCGCTTTCCTTTATTTGATCGACTTCATCCAGGCAAACTATTATACTCTTTTTTCTCGCAATTTCTTCAAGCCTCTTAAACAAATCAGAATTCTGTTCGCTTTCCTTTGCAGTATAGCCAAATTTAAAAAGAATTTCCTTGAGTATTTCCCTTGTGGTTCTGAACCTAAAGCAGTTTACATAAACTGCAATATCTTCAAAGTAGTTCTCGATAATCCACTTCACGAGGCATGTCTTTCCCGAGCCTGGAGGGCCATAAATGTAAAGATTTCTTATTGGTTTGTTTTTCAATGCCGGTTTTAAATAAAATGCAATTTCATCTCTCTGACTATCTCTATGCCAAAGTCTAGTTGGAGGAAAAGCTTCTTCCAAAGGTTCAACATTGTGGATAATCACTCCTTCATACTCTCCATACACAATTAACTTTTAACGGAAGAAAATTTTAATAATTTCTTGCCGTTATAATTGCCATTAGAATGGAAATAGTAATCATCTATTTTGCCTGTAAAACCACGCGTTCTTTTTTCATTTCTAACAGGATTAATTTTCATCTTCCCTAATTTTCTCTTCAATAGTTAGTCTTTTTAGTTTTGGGTGAAAATACTTTCCATCTTTAGTCTTCTTTAAGTAATAGAACTCCGCAACTACATTTCCAAATTGCTTCAGATTTTCGTATTCTTTAACAATATTGAGACTCAAAGCAGAAATTCTTGTACCGCTTTCTAGAATGAAAGCTCCCTTGGAAAATTTGCTATTTGTACTGCTCTTCTCAAACCCAACAATTCTCTCTTTTCCCTCTTTCCAGTTTTTAATCTTTAACCAGCTCCAGCTTCTCTTGACTTTAAATAAATTGTTAACATCACTCTCGTAAGGAGAGTAGAGATTTTTGGCAACCAATCCTTCCAAGTTGTTTCTCAGAACATAATTCCAAGCTTCTTTAAAGTCGAAAAATCCTTTTGACAGCTTTACAAATTTGCTGTTTTTTAATTTGGCATCAAAAAGATTGAAAAGAATCTTTCTTCTTTCTATTAGGGGAAGCTTCATCAAGTTAGTATCCCCAAGCTTTAATATGTCGAAAACAACGTATTTGACCCTACTCCAATTCTCCTTTTCCTTCACTTCTATCGAGCTCCCATTCTCTAGGTAAACCTCTCCATCCAGCACAGCATCTATTCCATTAAGCTCGTCTCTTATGTGCTTAAACTTTTGAGTATTATCAACTCCAAATTCCGAAAACAGCTTACCGTTAATAAAAAGTTGTCTTACTCCATCATACTTGATTTCAAAGACCCATTCCTTCTCCAGCTTCTCCGCTTCTTCAAAACCTATGGAAAAAGCTTTCATCATTCAAACCACCTCTACTTTTATTCCAGTAATCCTCTCTATTTCCTCAAACTTTCTCTTTTGAGAAGGCTTGATGTATTTTTTCTTTCCCTTTTTTGACTCAATAAGCCTAACGATTGGAATTTCTTTGCCACATTCGCACTTTCCCTTTTTCAGAAGAACTAGGTCTACAGGCCTTGATGCGGAGCACCTCAAAACTAGATATCCCAGCTTTTTGAACCTCTTTTTTAGATAGTTCTCTCTGTATCTGCCCTTAAGGTAGAACTTGTTCATATTTTATCGCCTGTCGTCCAATAGCTTTTTGCTTCAGAGATTTCTGTCTCCTCCTCGCTACTTTGAAACCGTTTTATCACAGGCCTTGAAAGAGTTCCAAAGTCTTCTTTCAATTTTGCATAAATTTCTGGAAGGTACTTCTCGCACTTCTCTCTGAACTCTTTCCAGTCTATAATCCTGATAAAGGGATAAAACCTTATGTTATTCCAAACGCTTTTCGTTACGCCGTTAAGAGCTATTACGTGGATTTCCCCTCTTCCCTTGAACTTTATCTGCCTTATGTAAATTAAATGGGCAATTTGCTGGAATGTTATCGGTCGTAAACAGTTTTTGCACTCAACGATGATTAAATCATTTGGAGAGTTTCCTTCTTCTATTTTTTTGTAAGCTAATCCATCCAGAATTGCAATCAGCCTTTTTTCTTCATGTCTAGGATCTTTATCTTCCTTTATATCGTAGTCGAAGATTGGAAAATGTTGCTTGTATTCGTAGCCCATCTTTTTATAAAGCTCCTTAACGATGTCTTCAAGAAGCCTTCCTGCATTGTAAGCGAGAGATCTCTTAAAGGAAAGCTTCTCGTAGATTTCTCTAAAATGCTTCGAGTTGAGGTAATCCTGCAGTTGGCCTTGATATCTTGGCAGATAGTAAACTCTGAGCTCAGAAGATATTTTATAAACGCTTACATAGCTTCCTTCTTTCGCCAGCTTCTTGTCTATCCAAAAGGTTATGCTATTAGTGTCGAAACCTAATTCTCTAAGCTCTATATTTGTAACAAAACCTTGAGATCCTATTAATTGCATGAAAGTTTTTATCAGCCTCTCGGGAGCTATTTCATTCCTGAACAAATAATTCCAGCATTCTTCGATAGAAGTTCCGTAGATTCTGCCTTTAACTGTTCTGAAGCGCAGGCATGTTATTTTTCCACTTGCGTAAAGCTTGTGTAGAGTCTTAGCGACAAACCTGTTGAAGACCTGATAGGATTTAAAACGTCGAGTAGCTACTTCGCTTTCCTTGCTTTCCCATATTGCTTGCGCCAGCTCTGAAACTGAGCATGCACCAAGTTTCACAAGGCTTCTATAAATTAAATCAGTTATTCCAGTGCGACCACCTCTATTCTTAAGGTTAGCCGAGTTAATTTTCAAGAGTTTCTTTCCGTTAAACTTGTCATTATGGTAATCTTTATGTCTTATCATAATTATTTCTTTATTACCAAAGTATTTAAATATTACATATCATCATTATTACATTATGAAAGTGAGAGCAACTTTTCATATAGATAAGGAACTTCTTAAAAAATTCAAGCAAAAAGCTATTCAAGAAGAAAAATCATATTCAGAACTTTTAGAAGAATTAATCAAAAAGAAATTACAGGAAAAGTAATTTTTAACGGCAATCGTAATGGTAAGTAAACCTTATGAATAACATCATGCAAACTATTTAACATGGAAACAGATGTTATTTCTAGAGAAGGCGGACTAGCGCTTGGTTCAATTGCAGGTTCGAGCAAAGGTTCGATCTCAGGTTCAAATCCCACCCCCCGCATACAGGAAAAGTATTTAAAGCTTTCGGTGTGCCCATCCTTAACGGAATTTCTAACGGCAAGCTTCAGTAAATTAAGCTAATTATTTTCCGGTCCGCCTTCTCTAGAAGTTAACTCTAAAGGAGGTCGGTTTCATGACGTTTTGCTGGCTTGAAGAGCAACTTATAGAAATAGGGAAGTTTTTAAGGCAGCAGAATTCTCCATGCCATTACAACGATTACGTTAACGTCTTCAAAGCTAGATACGGCTCCAAAGTCTCTGTCGAATCGATCTGCAGGATTTTGAGAAAGCTGAGAAAGAGAGGTATTTTCTTCACTCCGCCTAAAATGAGAGGTCAATTCTTTATTTCTCAAAACTTTCTTGAGAGAGAAGAAGCGGTGATAGAATGAAGGATTTTGTTGTTAAAGATTTTGGAAAGTTTCTGGAAATTTCAGATACAATAGAATCTCCCTTCAAGTTTTACGAAATAACTAGCAGGTACGAGGGAGAAAAGGAAGTAATAACTGTCAGAGCATCAGTTTGGATGAGAACCGCCCTGCTATCTTTCGAGCAAAATTTTGATTCGATGGAAAAGGCCAAGAAAGAGTGCATCAGCGAGCTCACTAAGCACAACTTTGCGCCGTGTGAAATAAGAGAAACCCCTGTGGTGATAAAGTGAACGAAAGCCAATGCCCAATAGCGATGGAAATAAGAGGCAAACCAAAAACAAAGGGAAGCAAAAGTAGGAAGAACGCGAAAAAAGGCTCTAAGATCCGTTGTGGCTTCTACGAGCTCTGCGAAAGACCAGATAAAGGAAAGTATCCAGAATGTGGGGTAAGGAAATGACCTGGAAGTATTTTCTATGGAAAAAATGTCCAAAGTGCGGAAAATACATACCGAAATTTTGGAAGAGGCATGATAAGTGCGGGTGGAAAGAATGAACCTTCTGGAAGCTAGAATAATATTGCTGTGTAGGAAGACTGTTCAAGCAAAGGAGGTTTGGCTCGAGCTCTACAATCTTGGCTATGAATATTCCTACAACTATATTGTCAACAAGCTCTCTCAGCTGGCAACTTTAGGCTACCTTATAAAGAGAGAAGTAAACCACGGTAGCGAGAGAGGCAGGAAAACCTTTTATACCGCTACTCCTCAAGCTGTTGTTGAGGCTATGAATTTCATTGAAGAAAGAATAAAACAGTTGCAAAAGAGTGGTGTTAATAATATAGCAAGTCTGACGAGCTACGTTAGTGAATGAAGCCTTGAGCTGATAGAAGGATGAAGACTTGCCTAGCGTTGAGAAGATTGGTTTGAAACAAAAATCTTCCATTTCTCTTCTTCATTACAATGTTCGCTATATTATTAACACCACTACTTTTTAACCCTGTGTATGTATGTGAAGAGTAAGCAGAGTGATTAGGATTTTGAAGTTTATTCTAAACCCATACAAATGTTAGCGCAAAGCTGAGGAAGGCAATCCGTCTAGAACTCTCCTACCTATTTCAGTTATTTCTATCTTTTCATTTTTAACCTTTATTAGTCCCTCTCTTTCAAAGTCTCTCAGTATTCTCCTCACGTTCTTTGTTATTCTGGCTTTGCTCTCTATTTCCTTAACGCTTTTGCATTCAAGAATTAACCTGAAAATTTCCTGTCTTTGTTGGCTTGCCATAACGAATCCAACTTTGTTCCAGATCATACATTTATCTTTAGGATCTCCCCCTATTTAATTTTGTATTACCCAAAAATTTTGTTGAATTTTTTGTTACTGCGTGCGCGCTAATGGCGAACCAAATGATTTGTCGATCGGCTTGTCGAGAGCACAGCCAATTCAACTGCAAAACAAACTTTCAAGCAGTTTTAAATAGTAATACAAACAGAAGCTCAAAAATTATCAGAATAAAAAGCAGGCCCAGCAGGCACAAAACTATTAGGAAATTACTCAAGATACTCTTCTATTTCTGGAGTTCCAACTACTTTTGCAATTTCAAGCATGACATCTTTTCTCAACCCTCTTGCACTCCATTTTTGCGCTAGTATTTTCAGCTCTCTTTTGTAGTCAACAATCCACTTCCAAACACTTGGATGAAACCTTTTCTTAACAACCATTAATTCTTCTGCATAGCTTATGTAAGCGGCATTCCAGTCGGCCAGTACTCCAAACCTTGATAAAACATTTCTTACCTGCTTCTGTAGATTATCAAGCTCTACCTGGGCAATTATCGATTTTTTATCCATCTCTTCTTTCTTTTCTTTCAGTTTGAACTGGAGAGCAATGAAATCAAGCTTTGCTTTGTATTTTTCTATTGCTTGCTTGAGCCATTCTGACTCTTCTGGCATTTACCTCACTTCCTCAAATTCGGTATTACCACAAATACTACATATTTCAGCTTCGTCATCAAATATTGCTTTGCAACTTTTACACTTCTTCATTCTATCGCCACCCATAAAATATTGCATGTTGTTTTTGGTTTGGGAACCAAAATGAAAAGATTCCAGGTAAAGCCACTAACGGTTCTGTTAGAAACCCATACTGTTTTGAGCTGGATTCCGCCGTCGAGGTTCTCTAAGGTCAGCATAACAATTGGAACTTTAGTAAAAGAGTAAGAAAAAGTTACATTTCCGCTTTGCAGTCCAAATTTGCTCGTATCTATATTTTCAACGATACCGTACTGGATTCTCCTCTCCTGAAACCTAAGCCTCTCTTCGATTTCTTTAAAATTATCAATAAAAATGTTCCACTCTCTGCTTGAAACCTTATCTCCTTTCTTTCTGTATTCAGTTATTGTTACCATAAGATCACATCCAGAAGCTACACCAATCGAAATCCGTTATGTCAAACAAAGCTGGTAAAGTTGAAAAAACTCCTTTGAAGCGCTGTTTAATCATGTCTCTTATTTCAACTAGCTTTTCTTCTGAAAGGTGCCTCTTGATGAAGGTTTCGATGTTTATCCACAACTCGTTCATTAAAGTTTCAAACTCAAATTTTCTCACTCTATTAAGCTGTTTCTTAGCATAGGCAAAATAATACTCAACCTCTTCTTGAGGAATGTTGTTAGCTTGCAAAATCTCTAGAGTTTCCCTTTCAAGATTGTCGAGAATTAAAAGCCACCATTCAAGCTGTATTGACATCCAATCGAGACTAGTATTAAGCCTTTTTGCTTGGATTTCAGGAATATTTTTATGAATGAACCTTCTCGCTCTCTTTAATGCAAAGCTTTGCTTGGACTTTGTCATACTCCATCTAACTTGAAGGAATAAAATGAACTGTAACGCCGGTATCTGAAGAATAAAACTTTATAGTTGCTCCACAATTGTCGCACGTAAGTTCTTTAACGTCTCCTGGATTGTATGAAATTTTTATCATTATCCCGCATCTGCAGACGGTAATATAGTCTACAATTTTAACCACCTCATGCTACCCCCAAAGTGAACCTATAGCGAACATCAAGAACATCGCTTGTTGTCATGTGTATCTTTGGGCTGAAAATATCTCTCGCAACCATGTACGGCTGCGATTCCCAAGGACCAACTCTGTGCCAGCCAAAAAGTCCTATTTCGCCGATATCTCTTTCAATCGGAACTGTTAGTTTTGCTGTAACATCAAACTCTGCCTTATTTCCAACTTCTGCCAGACTCGTTATTCCAAGTTGCGTAGTTTCTGAAACTTTCAAATCGAGCCTGTAATCGGTAGCGCTTGGTGTTCTATCGCTTTCGCCTATTGCTACCTTAAAAAACCATCCATGAGTATCTAAGGATTGGCCTCTATCTATTCCGCGAACACCGCCGTCTTCATCACGAATTCCCAAACCCTGTCTGCAGAAAAAGTTGTAGAAATATCTGAAAAATCCGCTTAAAAGCAGGTCGCTTTCGCACGTTCTGCAATCTTTTACTTTCCCTTCCTTATCTTTCAAAACAACTTCAACAGTTGCTTTTATTGGAATTTGTTCTTCATCCATACTAACTACCACCCAAACCTGTCAACAGCGAATATGTTACAAAATTTCTCGCCTCGAAAGAGGGAGTTAATGGTAGTCCTTTTTCAAAGCTATATGAAAGGAAGTTTTTATAATCTATTGGAGAGATTTCAGTAAATTCATAAGAAAGAAAATTCCTGTAGTCAATTGGAGAAACTTCAGTAAATCTGTAAGAAAAGAAGTTTCTATAATCTAGCGGAGAAACTTCAGCGAAATTGTACGAAAGGAGGTTTTTGTATTCATAGGCTGGAATTATTGGGATTCCTGCAACTAAATTATAGCCGATGAAGTCCTTGTATCTTACATAAGGCTTGAAAAGTACGAACCAATCAAGAAAGTAATTCACAAATTGCTTGTAAGGAAATAGAGGAATTGGTGCTGGAGTTGTTTTTAAAATGTAAAACAAGGGCTCGCTGTAAGAGTATGTTGGAGCTATTTCTTCTTTCTTGTTCAAAATGCAACTTAGAAAGTTTTTATAAAGGTGGGTTGGAGGTATTTCTTCCCTTTTATTCAAAACGTAGCTTAGGAAGCGTGGATAAGAGTAGTTTGGTTTAACTGCTGGTCCGAAAGTAAGCTCATACTTCAAATAATCAAGAACAACAACAAACTGCCTCTCCCAAACTGCCTTTATTGGTTCTACTAAAGCTTCAAGAACGTCTCTTTTCAAACCTCTTGTAACGAATATCGCAATCCAATTTAAAATTTCATTGAAAAGAGTTAAGGCCTTAAACCTTGAAACCTTGGAGAAAAGTCTTTTGGCATAAGCTAAATAGTTAACAAATTCCTCAGTAGGAATCCCGTGCTGAACCAATAAGGGCAGGATTTCTTTTTCAAGCTGATCTAAAAGATTTAGCCAATAGCTCAAGTCTGCTGACATCGGCTCTATTCTTTCCTTGAACCTTATAGAAACTAGTCTCGGGTCTAGCTTTATCCTCTGCCTCTTTGCTCTTTTAATTCCATAGCTCCTTCTCCTTCTTCCTCTTTTTCTAACCATCCTTTCAACCTTTTACTGAACTTCCTTTCTGTACTCGACGTGACCCTTTGCTAAGTATCCAGCGAGCGTACCCAAGCAAAACATTGCAACCTCTTTCTGGTTCAGGAACAAACCGACAATTCCCGCAATTCCAAGCAGAACTAAGGCAATTTCCTCTTCCCACTCATCAAGCGAAAACTTCTCCTTTATGCTTTCTATTATCTCTTTCCAGCTCATACTCTAACCACTATCAAAATCTTAGTAAAGAAAAACTCCTCGAAAGTAGCTAGCTTATAATGGTGCCGTCAAAGTTATTCCGAACTGAGCCGCTATTTTAATTAAAATGTCTTCTGTTAATCCTCTTGCCTTCCACTTGGAAGCCAAGATTCTCGCTTCGTTTTCCAAAGTCTTTCCAGAGAATCTCTGAGTTAAAGAATAAAGCTCTCTTGCATAGTTCAAGTAGAAGGGAATTTGTATTGTTGGAATTCCCAAAGGTTCAATAACCGCTTTTACATTGGTTTCGTTCGCTGCTAAGTCTGTGAACTTTGCAGCAGTTTGCTCAACCATCATTGGCTTCAGTCCTGCAAACCTGCTTCTTATTACGTCTGCATCAATTTTTACTTCGTACTTCTTCTGCCTGTAAGCTTGAGGCCTTACCATCTTCCACCTACCCCCTTATTCTATTTTTTATTTCAAGCAAGAGATGAGCCGGCTCAATCTTTAAATAGACCTGAGCGGTATATTTAAAGCTATGGTTAAAGGGCTAGCCCCCCACCAGCCCCTAAGCAACTTGGGAAGCAGTATAGATGCAGGAGGGTTCAGATGAACAAAAAAGAGTGCTTCGAAATAAGGTGCAAAATCTGCGGAAAAAGCGTCTTAGCGGACTCGAAAAGCTACAACAGAGCTCTTTGGCTGATTTATAGTCATGCCAAAAGCCACAAAGTCTACGAGCTTTATCCAGAGAAAAATCCTTCAACAATGAACGAGAAATTTGTGAAGGAGATGATTGAAATAAGAAAGAAGGAGGCTAATGAGCATGGATGAGGAAAGCGCTGAGAAAAAGTCGTTAGAAGTTGTAAAGCAGGAGCTGATTGGACATGTTCAACAGCAACAGTCGATAATAAGAAAAATCTACAAAGCAGTGTTTGCATCCTACAGAATAAACTGCAACTGCGAGGTTTGCAGGATAATGAGGGAAGTTGGAGAGGAGATAGAAAAGATGATTTAAAGAGGTGAGTTTGAAAGATGGAGCAACAGATAGCGCTGAAGCTCGATCCGCCTGAAATTTTTGGTATAGATTTGCTTAAGCCGTTAAAAGATTTCTTCAGTTGGACTGTTCAGCAGTTGGCTGACGCGTTCTTAACGCTTGCTACTTTTCTTTCTGAAAAGGCAATAACTCCTGTAATAAATGCTTTCAAGTGGTTTTTTGATAAAGTCAGCGAAATGTTTTCCTCTGCCGTAAATTCGCTAATAAGCTTTGTTAAGGACCAGGCTCCAATAACTCCAGAAAAGGCCTTCAGCATGATTCCGAAAATTCTCCTCATAACTTCTACTGCTGCAGTTGGGGTAGGAGGAATAATGACCGCAATGAATATTAAGATTATGGGTTCCGGTTTAGATATAACTCCAATTTCAAGATTTTTCGAAAGACTGCTTTCTCCAGATTTAGTTGTTGGTATAATAGCTGGAGCTGTATTGGGAGCGAGCCTAGGAACTCCGTTAAGATACTGGGCAAATGCAGTTTTCAGGCCAAACATGCCCGATCCTAGAACAGCATTTAGCATGATGGTTAAAGGGATAATAAGCGAAGAGGAGTTTAGAAGAGTGATGAGGTACGTTGGTGGCTATTCTGAGTTTTGGATTGATGCGTTGAGAAAAGAGTGGGACTATACTCCCTCTGCCTTTGAAGTAATGAGGTTAGCAGATTACACAAGCTTAGATCCTATTTGGGTCGCTAAAAAGCTTAGAGATTTAGGAATGAGCGAAGCGGATATTGGCTACTTTTTGGATGCTATAATAAAGAGGCCTCTGAGGGAAGAAGTTAGAGGTTTAACTTCGGAAATTTTGAATCAGTACATTTATGGGTGGATGGATAAAGATACCGTTAAAAAAGCTTTAGAAGATTTGAAATTAAAAAAAGAGGAAATTGATTTGCTTATTGCCAGAGCTGAATTTCAGAGAAAAAGAAGGCTATTAGAGCAAAGAGTTGATATCTTTACTGAGATGTTTAGAAAGGATCTGATTGACGCTACTACTTTCGAAACTAAACTTAAAGAGTTAGGACTGTCTACAGAAAATGTTAATTTGATAGTTGCCTATGAAAAGGCAAAGAAAGGAATTGCAAGTTAAACCAACAAATCTTTTCGATTTTACTATGAAGTAAATCTTTTTAAATTTACGTATTTAAATATATCTGTAGCTATGGAGAGAAAAAAAGAAAAAACAAAGGTCACTATTCTCTTAGATAGAAACTTATGGATTTCTTTTAGAAAAAAGTGTATTGAAAAAAGAAAATCAGCTTCTCAAACAATTGAAGAGATGATAAGAGACAAATTAAAAGGTTGGTAAAAATGAAAAAACTCTCAAACTTCCAACAACAGGAAAAAAATGAAAAAGAAATTCCACCAGGCTATATAAAGTGTTTCATTACTGGAAAATTAAGAAAAGATACACCTGAAGAAAGAGTACGTCAAGAAGTAGCTAGAAGTCTTGTAGAAGAGTACGGATATAGAAAGGAAGATATAGAACTCGAGTTTCCTATAAGAATGGGAAGACGTCTTAAACCAGTTGATATAGCTGTTTTTCAAGAAGGCAGGTTACATAAGCAGGAAAACATTTATATTATAGCTGAAACTAAAGCAGAAAATATTAAACCATCAAACAAAGAGAACGGTATAGACCAACTAAAGTCATACCTTTCTGCATGCTTAAACGCAAAATACGGGCTTTGGGTTGGCAGTGAAAGAATAGCATTTGAAGTAGTTGAAAAGGAAGGAAGAAAAGAGTTTGTAGATATTCCTGATATACCAAGAAGAGGAGAAGCTGAGCCACCAAAACCAACAAAGGGTTGGTTAGTTCCTGCCGTTCAATTAAAGTCGGTATTCAGAAGAGTTCATAACTATATTTATGCTAATCAAGGTCTTCCAAAAGATAAGGCTTTTGAAGAATTATTAAAGCTAATATTTATAAAAGTCTATGATGAAAGATTTAATCCTTCTCTTAAATTTTATATTTTACCTAATGAAAGCATTCAAGCCGTTAGAGAAAGACTGCTAGAAATTTTTGAAAAAGTAAAGAACAGGTGGAAGTATATTTTTGAACCTAAGGAAACTATTGAACTTAACGACCAAGTTCTTAAATATGTTGTTGCTGAGCTTCAAAGATTTAATTTAGGAGATACGGATGTAGATGTAAAGGGAGAAGCTTATGAGGAAATTGTAGGACCTAATTTGAGAGGAGAAAGAGGAGAGTTTTTTACACCAAGAAATGTTTGTAGAATGACGATAGATATGCTCTTTTCTCTCATGCAAGAAGATAAACTCTTAAGTCCTGGAGGATTCAAAATTTTGGATCCTGCGGTCGGGACAGGAGGATTTTTAATTGTGGGAATACAAAGAATAAGGCAATTACTTTCTAAAAAAGGATATCAATATGATAAGCTAAAGGATGCTGTAAGAGAAATTGCAGAAACAAATTTTTTTGGTATTGATTTTAATCCATTTTTAGTTAAAGTAGCTCAAATGAATATGGTTGTTCATGGTGATGGTTCTATTAACATAGTTCATGCTAATTCATTGGCGCATCCCTCTACTTGGTCGGACGAAGTTCTTGAAAGACTTTTCCCAGAAGAGATTAAAAAATATGGTAGCGTAGAAAATTTAAGAAATTATTTAAAAAATTTGGAAAGACCATCAGAAATAGAGAAATTTCTTTCAAAGTTTGATATAGTAGTTACTAATCCGCCATTTGGCACCAAAACACGCATAGATGATCCTGCTATACTCTCTCAATTTGAAATTTGGACATTTGAATCAAAAACAAAAAGAAAATCGTTACCTCCAGAGCAACTTTTTATCGAAAGATGCTTACAATTTCTAAAACCTGGAGGCATTCTTGGAATAGTAGTACCAGATAGCATTTTAAGTAATCCAGGGCTTGTTTGGATTAGGAAATGGATTTTACTTAAAACATATATCTTAGCAAGCATAGATCTGCCTACAGAAACTTTTGAACCATCCACAGGGACTCAAACTAGCATTTTAATTTTAAAGAAAAAATATCCTGAAGAAGAAAGATTGCAGAGAGAATACGAAATTTTTATGGCAATCCCTGAAAAAGTTGGGCATGATAGAAGGGGTAACCCCATTTACAAACTTACTGCTGACGGCAAAATTGAGCTTAACGAAAAGGGACAACCAGTTATAGAAGATCATTTACCAATAGTAGCTGAGTTATTTAGAAAATGGATAAAAGGTGAAAGAAAAAATGGAAAATGATTTTCCATTTAGGTATAGTTTATGTAGCTCTCAATTAATACTTCAAGATCCAGAAGTTAGATTAAATGCTTCCTCTTTTCCTCCTAAATGGATAGAAGCCAAAAAAATTCTGGAGAAATTAAAAAGAAAAATTACTATAGAAAGGCTTTCGACCTTTGCCGAAAAAGTGTTCGTTGGAGCTCGTGTTAAAAGACTTTTTGTGGGAGAAAAGGAGGGTATACCCTATTTAATGCCAGATGATGTTTTTATGTTCCCATTAAAACCAAGAAAATGGGTAAGAAAGGAGACTCAAGATATAGAAAATTGGTGGGTTGAACCTTTTACTATACTTATAACTCAATCTGGTGCTGCGGGACGTTGTTTAATTGTAAATAAACATTTTAAAGGTAAGCTTGTTTCGCCCAATATGATAAGAGTGGTGCCTAATAGTAGAGGTAAAGAAATAATAGGGTTCATTTATGCTTTTCTTAATAGCAGTATTGGTCAGACATTTTTATTGAAAGAGCAGTATGGGATTACAGTTAAACATATAGAGCCTGATCATGTTAGTAACATTCCCATACCTATGCTTCCAGAATCGGATATTAGAGAGATTAATGAAAAGATATTAGAAGCTCACAAATTACGAGAAGAAGCACAAGAGTTATTAAGTAAAGCGGAAGGAACATTTTACAAGGAATTAAATCTTCCTGAAATTAAAGAAGATGAACTTGGATACTGCAGAGATGAAAAGGAAAGAAGTGTAAAGACTTTTATTATAAAATCAACAGAACTGGAATTACGACTTGATGCATCTTTTTATAATCCAATAAGCAAAAAAATTAGAGAGATATTTAGCAAAATTGATAAAAATATCAAAATTGTAAAGTTAAGTGAAGTAGCTAAAATATTTGACTTACCTACCTACAAACGAATTTACACATCTAAAGAGAGGGGGAAACCGACACTTTCTGGGAGTCAACTTAATATGATTAAATTATTTGACCTCAAATATTTATCGCCTCTTTCTTTTCTAAGGAATGGAAAAAACTATATGCATGAATATGAAATTAAGGAGGGTTGGATTTTAATAGCTGAAAGGGGAACAATAGGTATTTCTTGCTATGTTTCTAAGTTTTTTGATGGTTGGTTAGCTTCTCATAATATCCTACGCACAATCCCATCTACTATACACCCAGGATATTTAATTACATTCCTTCTTTCTTCATATGGAAGACTGCAGATGCAGCCGAAAAGATTAGGTGGTGTTGTTGAAGTATTAGATCCGAAAGATCTAAATGATATTCTCGTTCCTATTCCCCCTGAAAGTATTCAGGCAAAAATTGGAAATTTGACCATTGAAGCCTATGAAAAGAAAGATCAAGCAAATCTTATTGAAAATGAGGCAATTAAGTTGCTTGAAAATAAATTAGAAGAATTAGCAAGGTGAAGAAAAACATGGATACTACAATTTTAAACGTAGAAGAAATAAAAAATCAATTTAGAGCTTTAATCGATTGTTTTAAAAAGTATGGAAACCTCATTAAGACTCCTTTACTTGAACCTGCAGAAGAGGAATTGCCCTTAGATTTAGAAAAAAGAGAAGATGATGAAAAATTTAGAAAAAGGGAATGCTTTAATATAGAAGTTCCTAAAGATAGAGCAAAACCGTATGTGAAGTTGGAGGGGCCTCTTCATAGAAAAGAGAAACACATTTTTAGATTCTTCCTCGATGGAAGCCTTAAAACATATTATTTAGGTGATTATCTTCTACCATCATTTTCATTTCCCATTTTAACAGGAGAAATAGCTGCAGCTTGTTTATTTAGGCAAGACAATGGAAACCTTATAATTCCACCCAACGGATTTAAAAGAAGAATTTGCTTATTGCTTCCTAACAAATCTCTTTTGCCTGATGAACTTCAAAGAAAATTGGATGAAATAACACAAAAATTTGAAAGTCACAGTGGTATTAAAATAGAGCCACAATATACTGAAGAGGTAGAATCTAAGGATTGGAGATCTTCATTAAGAGCTAAAGGTATATCCGAAATGCATAATACAGAAATCCAGTTAGCAAAAGAAGTGAGGAAAAATCCTGAAGAAGGATGGATGATTATCGATGGTGCTATAAGAAAAGAAGCATTTTTAAATTTGGAAAAAGTTATCGGATTGGCAAAAACCTTTAGTAGATTTCCTGTTTTTACAATTGAAAGAAGTACTACTATAGACATAGTAAAACTTGTAGCTGGTTTAAATGAGGGTGAACGAACTTTAATCTTTAAACAAATTTCAACAGAAGATGACGCTGAAAAGAAAGTGAAAGATAAATTAGGATTTTGGTATTTAAGACTAAGAGCCGGAAAATGGCTAGAAAATCCTCTTCAGGGAGTTGTAAAAGTAGAAATGAAAATCGAAGAAGATGAAGCTTCTTCAGAAACTGTTAAGATTGTAAATGAAATTTCAAGAGCATTGCTGGCTGAAAAAACAGTCTCGCCTTACCCAACTCCTAGATGGCCTACGCACATCTATCCAATTTATACCGCTGAAAACTATATAAAAAGTAATTTCTTGTCACAATATTATATGAGGGGGTTAACAATATGAGTAATGAAAAAGAGGAAAAAAATAATACTATTGGAAAAACAACAGCTACTGAAAAAATTCCAAATACAATAGATGAATTCTACTTTTGGGTTGAGAGTGGAAAAGTAATTAACCCATTTGATTTTGTTTCAGTGGAACATATAGGAAACAGTGTTACAGTAGGTCTTGTAACTTCAATGAAACTTATAACTGATGCTAAATCGCATTTAGCAGATTACGTAAGTAGTGAATTTGGGAAAGTTGAAGCGATTCCTCAAACTCCAAGAATTGAAACAATAATAGCAAAAGCAAGAGTTATGGGTAATATTACTAAGGAGGGTACCTCCGAAATATTAATGCCTGTAAGTAGCAATAAAATTGTTAGATTTGCAAATGAGGATGAAGTACGAGCTGGTCTTGGACTTTTGACTATTCCTGAAGAAAAAAGAATACCAGTCGGGATTATAGAAATGAGTAATAAATCTGCAATTCCAATTTTTGTAGACGTAGATTATCTATTAGGGCCTCAAGGAGCCCACTTAAATATTACTGGTATAACGGGTTTAGCTACAAAAACCTCCTATATAATGTTCTTAATTCAACTTCTTTATCAGAAGATGAAAGATAAATTAGCTGTAATAATTTTTAATGTTAAACAAGATGACCTTTTACATCTTCATGAACAACCTGATGATATTCGACCTATTGATAGAGAAATGTATAAGCAGTTAGGAATAAAAGAAGAACCATTTCCTTTATTTGATCCTCAAAGTGGGAGCTTAAGTGGTGTTAAATATTTTCTGCCTAGAGGCTTCCGAGGAGAACCAAATTCATGGCATAAACCTAAAACCTACTGGAAATATGCATATTCTCTTGCTGATGCTTTTTCACGATTAGATTTATTGTTTCATGGTATTCCTGACCCTTTTCTTACTATGCGAGGAATAATCGATTTCATCATGGAGCGTTATAAACGAGGAATATATTTTCAAGAAAATGCAACAGATTACACAGGAAAAATTATAAAAAGAGAAGGAGAAAAGGTAGTTACATGGGATGATCTTAAACTTTTTAGTAGATATCCTGGTAACTTTCCTGAAGATATAGTTCGCTATCCTCGCACTGCCTATAGATTTGCTGGATTATTAAGACTACTCACCTCTTCTGATTTATTTGTTTCGAGTAGAGCTGCAGATGAAGTTTACTTAGGTGAAGAAATTAAGAAAATTAAGGCTGGGGATATTTATGTTATTGATATAGCTAAAATTGAGGATGAAAGACAACAAGCATTTATCATAGGAGATGTGATGAGATCTTTAGATGAAATGTATACTGAAGGTAGAGAAGGAGAAATTCCTGAAAAAATAATAATTTACATAGATGAGTTAAATCGATACGCTCCTCGAGTAGGAGGTTTTGAAGAGCCTTCTCCTGTAACAGAACAAATAAGAGAAATCGCAAGAACTGGAAGGTCAAGAGGTACTGTTTTATTTTCGGCAGAACAATTCATGAGTGCTGTAGATAGACAAATAATTGAGAATTGTGCAATGCAAGTAGTAGGAAGAAGCGGAAGCTCAGAATTAACCTCAGATGTTTATAGGTTTCTAGATCCAGAAATAAAAGACATTGCTACACGTTTGAAGAAAGGAGAAGTAATAATTTCTCATCCTACTTTTAGAAGGCCTATTAAAATTAAGTTTCCTCAACCCTTCTATAAGAGAATTAAGTAGGATCCATAACTACATATTTATGGATCACTAATATCTAGATATGAAGATTTTACTAGTTGAACCGAACTTCCCTCTTAGCCCAAAAAGTAAATATTTTAAACTTTTCCTGCCCATTGGTTTATTAAAGCTAGCTTCTTACTACAGAAAGAAGGGACATGAAGTAAAACTGGTAAAAGGGAATGTTATTCCGAAACATTTCCTTCCAGATAAAATTTTAGTAACATCTCTTTTTACTTATTGGGCTAGTTATGTGAAGGATTGTGTTCAATTTTATAAATCTCATTTTCCTAACGCAAAAGTTATAGTAGGTGGCATTTATGCCTCTCTAATGCCAGAACATTGTAAAAAGTATACAGGATGCGATCAAGTTTTTGTTGGGATTCATAAAAGCGCGGAAAAATGCAGGCCTGCCTATGACCTGCTTTTTAATTCTCATCCTCCTTATCAAATAATTCATACTTCAAGAGGTTGCATAAGAAGATGTCCATTTTGTGGTGTGTGGAAAATAGAAAAAGAGATAAGTTTTAAGAAATCCATTAGAAGAGAAATTTGCAGTAATAAACTTCTTTTTTTCGATAATAATCTTTTAGCAAACCCATATATTAAAAATATTCTAAAAGAGATTTCTGAGACGAAATGGAACGGAAAAGTGGTAAGATGCGAAGCAGTATGCGGAATTGATTATAGACTTCTACTTAAAGATCCAGAATTAGCATTTTTGCTTAAAAAAGCTAGATTTGAGAATATAAGAATCGCTTGGGATTGGAAGTATAATCAATGGAGAGAGATAAGAAAGGCATTAGATTTGCTTATTAAAGCAGGGTACAAAAGCAAAGATATTTACGTTTTTATGCTCTATAACTGGGAAATTCCGTTCAAAGAGATGGAAAAGAAAAGAATAAAATGCTGGGAATGGAAAGTTCAAATTGCTGATTGCAGATATAGACCGTTAAATCAGACATTTGACAACTATGATCCTCGGAAACCTCAGACTAACAAAGACTATTACATTCATCCTAAATGGACAGATGCTGAAGTAAAACAATTTAGAAAAAATGTGAGAAGACAAAATATTTGCATAAGATATAACTTATCTTATTACTCAAGGAATTTAGAAAAGCATTTACTCTCAAAAACAAGGATCCTTCAATTAAAAAAACTTTCTTTTGAAGAGGCGAAAAAAATATTGAATGATGCGTGGGATCCTTCATCCTTTTCTCCCCCAAACGATTAATACTCAATTTACTTTTTCCATCCTTTTTCTATTTCTTCTCTTCTTTTATGATAGTTAAAACATTCTGTAAACAAAATATCGAATTCTTCTCTACTTCTATATTATTTTGTTTTAATTCCTGTAGTAACGCTTTTACTCCTTTCTATTTGTAAGAAGGATGGTCTAATGAAGATTTTCATCTTTCCAAGCAATCTCGTACAGAGTAGGATTAAAAGAATCTGCTATTACAACATTTCAAATATTCGAGAAAGAATTAAAGCCTTTTCTCTTTTCACTTGGTTTGAATAAGGATCTTTCAGAGGAGGAGAGAAGAGTTCTATTAATTTTACTACTTTCTCTTTTATTACCTGAAAGTATAAAATAATTGGCAATGACTTATCTTAAGGAATTTGATGTAGATTTCTGGAGAAATTGTTTAACTACGTCCTAATTCTTAAAAAGAATTGAGAGATAAAATGGAATACGGATATCACAAATACCAAAAATTGATATAATTGCTCAGAGAAATATAAGCATCCAGTAGATAAATTTATAGCACTGTGGATTTCGCTCAACGGATATGGCACTCAATTTTCTGGAAAGTCGCGTGACAAAGAAATGGTAGAGTGAAAAAAGAGGAGTAGGTTGAAATCTATATTTGAGAAGCTACTAAGCTCCAATGAAGATTTTAAACGAGATTTAGAAGAATAAAAAAAAGAATATCCTCTATTTGATATGAAAACAGATTCTAGAAAGAAGCCAAAAACTATTACCGATATAAAAAATTTTAACGAAGTTATTGATGTAATCTATTGAATAAGATGTAATCTTCTTCACGGAAGCAAAGGTTGAACAAACCCACGAGATAGAAAGCTGATAACTTTAGCTTTTAGAATTTTAAAGAAAATATTCAATCGGATGTGGTCTTTTTTAGTCACAATTATCTCTAACAAATGCTCTAATATCTTCTTCGCATCTTTCTGCTTTTTAAATTTTTATTGTTTTGTCTTAATTTGGAGTAATTTTTCTCTTCTTCTTTGTATGAACAAAGTTAAAGCAATCTTGGTTAAATCTAATTGCTTTGATTCTTCTGGATATTTTTTAGACCATTCCCTCATTAGTTCTATCGAATCCTTTATCGCTTTATCCATTCCTTCTATGTATTCATCCTTTTTAACTTCCTCTTTTTCAACATTCCAACCACACTTTTCATGCCTATTCCAATTTTCAGGAATGCTTCCACCACACTTAGGGCATTTTTTCCACTTTACCATTTTTTAACCTCCTTTCAATTCTTACTTTCACTCTATATTACAATTTCATAAACCCTCCACTTCTTTGCTCCTATTGCTTTTGTTAAGCCAAGCGCACACATGTGAGACATATAAAGCCTGAAAGTTCTAGCTTCAACATGATCTTTAACCTGCCTGCAATAAGCTCTGAAAAGCTCTCCAGCTGGCATTCTTCTCTTTTGCTCTAAAATATTGTAAATCACTTTTTCATGCTCATTCAGCTTCTCAAGAAGCTTAGATTTCCTCAATCTTTTAGCTTCAAGCACGCCTTTCATTACATCTTGCTCTTCAACTCTTTTAGCATTTCTTTGCTCTGCTATTCTTCCTGCGTTCTTCATTATTAACAACAGCAATCTTGCATCCCCTTCTGCATGCTCAGCAGCAAGCTGAACCATTGAGTCTGGAAAAGTTCCAGGAACAAAAGCCAGGTTTCTTCTGTCGATTCCTATGTCAATAAGCTCGTTCAGCTTATATTCTGGAAATTCTATGCTGTGAAGATTCAACCTATCTCTTGTTCTTTGATCTAGAGTATAAAGTTGCGTGGGCAGTCTGTTCGAGATTAGTATAAGCCCTACTCTCAACTCAGCCAAATTGTAAAGAACTTCATCTTTATCGCTTTCCTTTATTTGATCGACTTCATCCAGGCAAACTATTATACTCTTTTTTCTCGCAATTTCTTCAAGCCTCTTAAACAAATCAGAATTCTGTTCGCTTTCCTTTGCAGTATAGCCAAATTTAAAAAGAATTTCCTTGAGTATTTCCCTTGTGGTTCTGAACCTAAAGCAGTTTACATAAACTGCAATATCTTCAAAGTAGTTCTCGATAATCCACTTCACGAGGCATGTCTTTCCCGAGCCTGGAGGGCCATAAATGTAAAGATTTCTTATTGGTTTGTTTTTCAATGCCGGTTTTAAATAAAATGCAATTTCATCTCTCTGACTATCTCTATGCCAAAGTCTAGTTGGAGGAAAAGCTTCTTCCAAAGGTTCAACATTGTGGATAATCACTCCTTCATACTCTCCATACACAATTAACTTTTAACGGAAGAAAATTTTAATAATTTCTTGCCGTTATAATTGCCATTAGAATGGAAATAGTAATCATCTATTTTGCCTGTAAAACCACGCGTTCTTTTTTCATTTCTAACAGGATTAATTTTCATCTTCCCTAATTTTCTCTTCAATAGTTAGTCTTTTTAGTTTTGGGTGAAAATACTTTCCATCTTTAGTCTTCTTTAAGTAATAGAACTCCGCAACTACATTTCCAAATTGCTTCAGATTTTCGTATTCTTTAACAATATTGAGACTCAAAGCAGAAATTCTTGTACCGCTTTCTAGAATGAAAGCTCCCTTGGAAAATTTGCTATTTGTACTGCTCTTCTCAAACCCAACAATTCTCTCTTTTCCCTCTTTCCAGTTTTTAATCTTTAACCAGCTCCAGCTTCTCTTGACTTTAAATAAATTGTTAACATCACTCTCGTAAGGAGAGTAGAGATTTTTGGCAACCAATCCTTCCAAGTTGTTTCTCAGAACATAATTCCAAGCTTCTTTAAAGTCGAAAAATCCTTTTGACAGCTTTACAAATTTGCTGTTTTTTAATTTGGCATCAAAAAGATTGAAAAGAATCTTTCTTCTTTCTATTAGGGGAAGCTTCATCAAGTTAGTATCCCCAAGCTTTAATATGTCGAAAACAACGTATTTGACCCTACTCCAATTCTCCTTTTCCTTCACTTCTATCGAGCTCCCATTCTCTAGGTAAACCTCTCCATCCAGCACAGCATCTATTCCATTAAGCTCGTCTCTTATGTGCTTAAACTTTTGAGTATTATCAACTCCAAATTCCGAAAACAGCTTACCGTTAATAAAAAGTTGTCTTACTCCATCATACTTGATTTCAAAGACCCATTCCTTCTCCAGCTTCTCCGCTTCTTCAAAACCTATGGAAAAAGCTTTCATCATTCAAACCACCTCTACTTTTATTCCAGTAATCCTCTCTATTTCCTCAAACTTTCTCTTTTGAGAAGGCTTGATGTATTTTTTCTTTCCCTTTTTTGACTCAATAAGCCTAACGATTGGAATTTCTTTGCCACATTCGCACTTTCCCTTTTTCAGAAGAACTAGGTCTACAGGCCTTGATGCGGAGCACCTCAAAACTAGATATCCCAGCTTTTTGAACCTCTTTTTTAGATAGTTCTCTCTGTATCTGCCCTTAAGGTAGAACTTGTTCATATTTTATCGCCTGTCGTCCAATAGCTTTTTGCTTCAGAGATTTCTGTCTCCTCCTCGCTACTTTGAAACCGTTTTATCACAGGCCTTGAAAGAGTTCCAAAGTCTTCTTTCAATTTTGCATAAATTTCTGGAAGGTACTTCTCGCACTTCTCTCTGAACTCTTTCCAGTCTATAATCCTGATAAAGGGATAAAACCTTATGTTATTCCAAACGCTTTTCGTTACGCCGTTAAGAGCTATTACGTGGATTTCCCCTCTTCCCTTGAACTTTATCTGCCTTATGTAAATTAAATGGGCAATTTGCTGGAATGTTATCGGTCGTAAACAGTTTTTGCACTCAACGATGATTAAATCATTTGGAGAGTTTCCTTCTTCTATTTTTTTGTAAGCTAATCCATCCAGAATTGCAATCAGCCTTTTTTCTTCATGTCTAGGATCTTTATCTTCCTTTATATCGTAGTCGAAGATTGGAAAATGTTGCTTGTATTCGTAGCCCATCTTTTTATAAAGCTCCTTAACGATGTCTTCAAGAAGCCTTCCTGCATTGTAAGCGAGAGATCTCTTAAAGGAAAGCTTCTCGTAGATTTCTCTAAAATGCTTCGAGTTGAGGTAATCCTGCAGTTGGCCTTGATATCTTGGCAGATAGTAAACTCTGAGCTCAGAAGATATTTTATAAACGCTTACATAGCTTCCTTCTTTCGCCAGCTTCTTGTCTATCCAAAAGGTTATGCTATTAGTGTCGAAACCTAATTCTCTAAGCTCTATATTTGTAACAAAACCTTGAGATCCTATTAATTGCATGAAAGTTTTTATCAGCCTCTCGGGAGCTATTTCATTCCTGAACAAATAATTCCAGCATTCTTCGATAGAAGTTCCGTAGATTCTGCCTTTAACTGTTCTGAAGCGCAGGCATGTTATTTTTCCACTTGCGTAAAGCTTGTGTAGAGTCTTAGCGACAAACCTGTTGAAGACCTGATAGGATTTAAAACGTCGAGTAGCTACTTCGCTTTCCTTGCTTTCCCATATTGCTTGCGCCAGCTCTGAAACTGAGCATGCACCAAGTTTCACAAGGCTTCTATAAATTAAATCAGTTATTCCAGTGCGACCACCTCTATTCTTAAGGTTAGCCGAGTTAATTTTCAAGAGTTTCTTTCCGTTAAACTTGTCATTATGGTAATCTTTATGTCTTATCATAATTATTTCTTTATTACCAAAGTATTTAAATATTACATATCATCATTATTACATTATGAAAGTGAGAGCAACTTTTCATATAGATAAGGAACTTCTTAAAAAATTCAAGCAAAAAGCTATTCAAGAAGAAAAATCATATTCAGAACTTTTAGAAGAATTAATCAAAAAGAAATTACAGGAAAAGTAATTTTTAACGGCAATCGTAATGGTAAGTAAACCTTATGAATAACATCATGCAAACTATTTAACATGGAAACAGATGTTATTTCTAGAGAAGGCGGACTAGCGCTTGGTTCAATTGCAGGTTCGAGCAAAGGTTCGATCTCAGGTTCAAATCCCACCCCCCGCATACAGGAAAAGTATTTAAAGCTTTCGGTGTGCCCATCCTTAACGGAATTTCTAACGGCAAGCTTCAGTAAATTAAGCTAATTATTTTCCGGTCCGCCTTCTCTAGAAGTTAACTCTAAAGGAGGTCGGTTTCATGACGTTTTGCTGGCTTGAAGAGCAACTTATAGAAATAGGGAAGTTTTTAAGGCAGCAGAATTCTCCATGCCATTACAACGATTACGTTAACGTCTTCAAAGCTAGATACGGCTCCAAAGTCTCTGTCGAATCGATCTGCAGGATTTTGAGAAAGCTGAGAAAGAGAGGTATTTTCTTCACTCCGCCTAAAATGAGAGGTCAATTCTTTATTTCTCAAAACTTTCTTGAGAGAGAAGAAGCGGTGATAGAATGAAGGATTTTGTTGTTAAAGATTTTGGAAAGTTTCTGGAAATTTCAGATACAATAGAATCTCCCTTCAAGTTTTACGAAATAACTAGCAGGTACGAGGGAGAAAAGGAAGTAATAACTGTCAGAGCATCAGTTTGGATGAGAACCGCCCTGCTATCTTTCGAGCAAAATTTTGATTCGATGGAAAAGGCCAAGAAAGAGTGCATCAGCGAGCTCACTAAGCACAACTTTGCGCCGTGTGAAATAAGAGAAACCCCTGTGGTGATAAAGTGAACGAAAGCCAATGCCCAATAGCGATGGAAATAAGAGGCAAACCAAAAACAAAGGGAAGCAAAAGTAGGAAGAACGCGAAAAAAGGCTCTAAGATCCGTTGTGGCTTCTACGAGCTCTGCGAAAGACCAGATAAAGGAAAGTATCCAGAATGTGGGGTAAGGAAATGACCTGGAAGTATTTTCTATGGAAAAAATGTCCAAAGTGCGGAAAATACATACCGAAATTTTGGAAGAGGCATGATAAGTGCGGGTGGAAAGAATGAACCTTCTGGAAGCTAGAATAATATTGCTGTGTAGGAAGACTGTTCAAGCAAAGGAGGTTTGGCTCGAGCTCTACAATCTTGGCTATGAATATTCCTACAACTATATTGTCAACAAGCTCTCTCAGCTGGCAACTTTAGGCTACCTTATAAAGAGAGAAGTAAACCACGGTAGCGAGAGAGGCAGGAAAACCTTTTATACCGCTACTCCTCAAGCTGTTGTTGAGGCTATGAATTTCATTGAAGAAAGAATAAAACAGTTGCAAAAGAGTGGTGTTAATAATATAGCAAGTCTGACGAGCTACGTTAGTGAATGAAGCCTTGAGCTGATAGAAGGATGAAGACTTGCCTAGCGTTGAGAAGATTGGTTTGAAACAAAAATCTTCCATTTCTCTTCTTCATTACAATGTTCGCTATATTATTAACACCACTACTTTTTAACCCTGTGTATGTATGTGAAGAGTAAGCAGAGTGATTAGGATTTTGAAGTTTATTCTAAACCCATACAAATGTTAGCGCAAAGCTGAGGAAGGCAATCCGTCTAGAACTCTCCTACCTATTTCAGTTATTTCTATCTTTTCATTTTTAACCTTTATTAGTCCCTCTCTTTCAAAGTCTCTCAGTATTCTCCTCACGTTCTTTGTTATTCTGGCTTTGCTCTCTATTTCCTTAACGCTTTTGCATTCAAGAATTAACCTGAAAATTTCCTGTCTTTGTTGGCTTGCCATAACGAATCCAACTTTGTTCCAGATCATACATTTATCTTTAGGATCTCCCCCTATTTAATTTTGTATTACCCAAAAATTTTGTTGAATTTTTTGTTACTGCGTGCGCGCTAATGGCGAACCAAATGATTTGTCGATCGGCTTGTCGAGAGCACAGCCAATTCAACTGCAAAACAAACTTTCAAGCAGTTTTAAATAGTAATACAAACAGAAGCTCAAAAATTATCAGAATAAAAAGCAGGCCCAGCAGGCACAAAACTATTAGGAAATTACTCAAGATACTCTTCTATTTCTGGAGTTCCAACTACTTTTGCAATTTCAAGCATGACATCTTTTCTCAACCCTCTTGCACTCCATTTTTGCGCTAGTATTTTCAGCTCTCTTTTGTAGTCAACAATCCACTTCCAAACACTTGGATGAAACCTTTTCTTAACAACCATTAATTCTTCTGCATAGCTTATGTAAGCGGCATTCCAGTCGGCCAGTACTCCAAACCTTGATAAAACATTTCTTACCTGCTTCTGTAGATTATCAAGCTCTACCTGGGCAATTATCGATTTTTTATCCATCTCTTCTTTCTTTTCTTTCAGTTTGAACTGGAGAGCAATGAAATCAAGCTTTGCTTTGTATTTTTCTATTGCTTGCTTGAGCCATTCTGACTCTTCTGGCATTTACCTCACTTCCTCAAATTCGGTATTACCACAAATACTACATATTTCAGCTTCGTCATCAAATATTGCTTTGCAACTTTTACACTTCTTCATTCTATCGCCACCCATAAAATATTGCATGTTGTTTTTGGTTTGGGAACCAAAATGAAAAGATTCCAGGTAAAGCCACTAACGGTTCTGTTAGAAACCCATACTGTTTTGAGCTGGATTCCGCCGTCGAGGTTCTCTAAGGTCAGCATAACAATTGGAACTTTAGTAAAAGAGTAAGAAAAAGTTACATTTCCGCTTTGCAGTCCAAATTTGCTCGTATCTATATTTTCAACGATACCGTACTGGATTCTCCTCTCCTGAAACCTAAGCCTCTCTTCGATTTCTTTAAAATTATCAATAAAAATGTTCCACTCTCTGCTTGAAACCTTATCTCCTTTCTTTCTGTATTCAGTTATTGTTACCATAAGATCACATCCAGAAGCTACACCAATCGAAATCCGTTATGTCAAACAAAGCTGGTAAAGTTGAAAAAACTCCTTTGAAGCGCTGTTTAATCATGTCTCTTATTTCAACTAGCTTTTCTTCTGAAAGGTGCCTCTTGATGAAGGTTTCGATGTTTATCCACAACTCGTTCATTAAAGTTTCAAACTCAAATTTTCTCACTCTATTAAGCTGTTTCTTAGCATAGGCAAAATAATACTCAACCTCTTCTTGAGGAATGTTGTTAGCTTGCAAAATCTCTAGAGTTTCCCTTTCAAGATTGTCGAGAATTAAAAGCCACCATTCAAGCTGTATTGACATCCAATCGAGACTAGTATTAAGCCTTTTTGCTTGGATTTCAGGAATATTTTTATGAATGAACCTTCTCGCTCTCTTTAATGCAAAGCTTTGCTTGGACTTTGTCATACTCCATCTAACTTGAAGGAATAAAATGAACTGTAACGCCGGTATCTGAAGAATAAAACTTTATAGTTGCTCCACAATTGTCGCACGTAAGTTCTTTAACGTCTCCTGGATTGTATGAAATTTTTATCATTATCCCGCATCTGCAGACGGTAATATAGTCTACAATTTTAACCACCTCATGCTACCCCCAAAGTGAACCTATAGCGAACATCAAGAACATCGCTTGTTGTCATGTGTATCTTTGGGCTGAAAATATCTCTCGCAACCATGTACGGCTGCGATTCCCAAGGACCAACTCTGTGCCAGCCAAAAAGTCCTATTTCGCCGATATCTCTTTCAATCGGAACTGTTAGTTTTGCTGTAACATCAAACTCTGCCTTATTTCCAACTTCTGCCAGACTCGTTATTCCAAGTTGCGTAGTTTCTGAAACTTTCAAATCGAGCCTGTAATCGGTAGCGCTTGGTGTTCTATCGCTTTCGCCTATTGCTACCTTAAAAAACCATCCATGAGTATCTAAGGATTGGCCTCTATCTATTCCGCGAACACCGCCGTCTTCATCACGAATTCCCAAACCCTGTCTGCAGAAAAAGTTGTAGAAATATCTGAAAAATCCGCTTAAAAGCAGGTCGCTTTCGCACGTTCTGCAATCTTTTACTTTCCCTTCCTTATCTTTCAAAACAACTTCAACAGTTGCTTTTATTGGAATTTGTTCTTCATCCATACTAACTACCACCCAAACCTGTCAACAGCGAATATGTTACAAAATTTCTCGCCTCGAAAGAGGGAGTTAATGGTAGTCCTTTTTCAAAGCTATATGAAAGGAAGTTTTTATAATCTATTGGAGAGATTTCAGTAAATTCATAAGAAAGAAAATTCCTGTAGTCAATTGGAGAAACTTCAGTAAATCTGTAAGAAAAGAAGTTTCTATAATCTAGCGGAGAAACTTCAGCGAAATTGTACGAAAGGAGGTTTTTGTATTCATAGGCTGGAATTATTGGGATTCCTGCAACTAAATTATAGCCGATGAAGTCCTTGTATCTTACATAAGGCTTGAAAAGTACGAACCAATCAAGAAAGTAATTCACAAATTGCTTGTAAGGAAATAGAGGAATTGGTGCTGGAGTTGTTTTTAAAATGTAAAACAAGGGCTCGCTGTAAGAGTATGTTGGAGCTATTTCTTCTTTCTTGTTCAAAATGCAACTTAGAAAGTTTTTATAAAGGTGGGTTGGAGGTATTTCTTCCCTTTTATTCAAAACGTAGCTTAGGAAGCGTGGATAAGAGTAGTTTGGTTTAACTGCTGGTCCGAAAGTAAGCTCATACTTCAAATAATCAAGAACAACAACAAACTGCCTCTCCCAAACTGCCTTTATTGGTTCTACTAAAGCTTCAAGAACGTCTCTTTTCAAACCTCTTGTAACGAATATCGCAATCCAATTTAAAATTTCATTGAAAAGAGTTAAGGCCTTAAACCTTGAAACCTTGGAGAAAAGTCTTTTGGCATAAGCTAAATAGTTAACAAATTCCTCAGTAGGAATCCCGTGCTGAACCAATAAGGGCAGGATTTCTTTTTCAAGCTGATCTAAAAGATTTAGCCAATAGCTCAAGTCTGCTGACATCGGCTCTATTCTTTCCTTGAACCTTATAGAAACTAGTCTCGGGTCTAGCTTTATCCTCTGCCTCTTTGCTCTTTTAATTCCATAGCTCCTTCTCCTTCTTCCTCTTTTTCTAACCATCCTTTCAACCTTTTACTGAACTTCCTTTCTGTACTCGACGTGACCCTTTGCTAAGTATCCAGCGAGCGTACCCAAGCAAAACATTGCAACCTCTTTCTGGTTCAGGAACAAACCGACAATTCCCGCAATTCCAAGCAGAACTAAGGCAATTTCCTCTTCCCACTCATCAAGCGAAAACTTCTCCTTTATGCTTTCTATTATCTCTTTCCAGCTCATACTCTAACCACTATCAAAATCTTAGTAAAGAAAAACTCCTCGAAAGTAGCTAGCTTATAATGGTGCCGTCAAAGTTATTCCGAACTGAGCCGCTATTTTAATTAAAATGTCTTCTGTTAATCCTCTTGCCTTCCACTTGGAAGCCAAGATTCTCGCTTCGTTTTCCAAAGTCTTTCCAGAGAATCTCTGAGTTAAAGAATAAAGCTCTCTTGCATAGTTCAAGTAGAAGGGAATTTGTATTGTTGGAATTCCCAAAGGTTCAATAACCGCTTTTACATTGGTTTCGTTCGCTGCTAAGTCTGTGAACTTTGCAGCAGTTTGCTCAACCATCATTGGCTTCAGTCCTGCAAACCTGCTTCTTATTACGTCTGCATCAATTTTTACTTCGTACTTCTTCTGCCTGTAAGCTTGAGGCCTTACCATCTTCCACCTACCCCCTTATTCTATTTTTTATTTCAAGCAAGAGATGAGCCGGCTCAATCTTTAAATAGACCTGAGCGGTATATTTAAAGCTATGGTTAAAGGGCTAGCCCCCCACCAGCCCCTAAGCAACTTGGGAAGCAGTATAGATGCAGGAGGGTTCAGATGAACAAAAAAGAGTGCTTCGAAATAAGGTGCAAAATCTGCGGAAAAAGCGTCTTAGCGGACTCGAAAAGCTACAACAGAGCTCTTTGGCTGATTTATAGTCATGCCAAAAGCCACAAAGTCTACGAGCTTTATCCAGAGAAAAATCCTTCAACAATGAACGAGAAATTTGTGAAGGAGATGATTGAAATAAGAAAGAAGGAGGCTAATGAGCATGGATGAGGAAAGCGCTGAGAAAAAGTCGTTAGAAGTTGTAAAGCAGGAGCTGATTGGACATGTTCAACAGCAACAGTCGATAATAAGAAAAATCTACAAAGCAGTGTTTGCATCCTACAGAATAAACTGCAACTGCGAGGTTTGCAGGATAATGAGGGAAGTTGGAGAGGAGATAGAAAAGATGATTTAAAGAGGTGAGTTTGAAAGATGGAGCAACAGATAGCGCTGAAGCTCGATCCGCCTGAAATTTTTGGTATAGATTTGCTTAAGCCGTTAAAAGATTTCTTCAGTTGGACTGTTCAGCAGTTGGCTGACGCGTTCTTAACGCTTGCTACTTTTCTTTCTGAAAAGGCAATAACTCCTGTAATAAATGCTTTCAAGTGGTTTTTTGATAAAGTCAGCGAAATGTTTTCCTCTGCCGTAAATTCGCTAATAAGCTTTGTTAAGGACCAGGCTCCAATAACTCCAGAAAAGGCCTTCAGCATGATTCCGAAAATTCTCCTCATAACTTCTACTGCTGCAGTTGGGGTAGGAGGAATAATGACCGCAATGAATATTAAGATTATGGGTTCCGGTTTAGATATAACTCCAATTTCAAGATTTTTCGAAAGACTGCTTTCTCCAGATTTAGTTGTTGGTATAATAGCTGGAGCTGTATTGGGAGCGAGCCTAGGAACTCCGTTAAGATACTGGGCAAATGCAGTTTTCAGGCCAAACATGCCCGATCCTAGAACAGCATTTAGCATGATGGTTAAAGGGATAATAAGCGAAGAGGAGTTTAGAAGAGTGATGAGGTACGTTGGTGGCTATTCTGAGTTTTGGATTGATGCGTTGAGAAAAGAGTGGGACTATACTCCCTCTG
>JGI20130J15133_1000282_pt1 | contig 47261 bp, 52 predicted proteins | sample WasSprMetagenome_FD_15133 | JGI IMG/M metagenome (IMG submission 15133) | reverse complement strand
GCGTGATCCTCGAAAGTAACACCAAGAGCCCTACTCAAACCCCTAAAGCCGCTCACCATATACTTGCGGAGCCTATCCTGCCCCTCTCTAAGATTTCTAACCTCCTCCCACAGCTTATTGTGAGCGTCCCAAAGCTTATTCTGCCCCTCCCTCAAAGCTTTAACCTCCTCCCAGAGCCTATTTTGACCTTCTCTAAGAGCCTTAACCTCCTCCCAAAGCCTATTCTGCCCTTCTCTCAAATCCCTAACTTCATCCCACAGCTTATTCTGCCCTTCTCTCAGAGCCTTAACTTCTTCCCATAGTCTGTTTTGACCCTCTCTTAAAACTTTGACCTCCTCCCAAAGCTTATTCTGACCCTCCCAAAGCTTCTGCTGCCCTTCTAGGAGGCTCCTCTGCGCTTCCTCTAATCTGTCGAGCCTTTTCAGAATCTCCGATAGCCCGATGTAGCCCGCCACAGTATAGCGGAACTCCACATCTTTCTCCAAGAGCTCGATGAACTCACGCTTGAGCTTCTCAGCCAACAACCTGATTAGGGTATCCAAGCATATATAAGGTTAAAAAAGAGGAAGGTGTGCGAGAGCATCGTAAACGCAAATATATTTGTGCTACTGCCCAAAGGCGTAGAGAGGTATGAAGATCATCTTCTCAGAGCGGTGCTTAGAGTATGGGAGCTGGCACATAGAGAGCCCAGATAGGGTTAAGAAGGCCTACGAGATACTGAAGAGAGAGGGCTACGAGTTCCTAACACCCACCCCAGCGTCTGAAGAAGACATACTAAGGGTGCACAGCGCAGATTACATAAGGAGGTTGAAGGAGGGGTTGGTTGCTGACGCCGACACACCAGCCTACGAAGGCATCTACGAATACGCTAGGCTAGCTGCCGGCGGCGCCATACTCGCAGCGCAGGTGTGTGGTTTTTCGCTTATGCGCCCTCCTGGGCACCACGCTGGTAGGGGTGGTGCTGCGTTGGGTGTATCTACTAGGGGGTTCTGCTACCTTAATAACATCGCTATAGCTGTGAAGCGCCTCGGTAAGCCGACGCTCATCCTAGATATAGATGGGCACCACGGTAACGGCACTCAAGAGATCTTCCAGGGAGAGGAGGATGTAACATACGTTTCGCTACACAGATACCCCCACTATCCTGGCACAGGTTTAACCTCAGAAGGCAACTGCTTAAACTACCCGCTCTGGGCTGAGTGCGGGGAGGAGGAGTATTTGAGGACGCTCGGCGAAGCCCTACGAGCTGTGGAGAAGCGTAGATTTGAGGTGGTCGCGGTTTCGGCTGGATTCGACACCTATAGGGGCGATCTAGCGTCCCTCAACCTAACCGAGGAGAGCTACAGGAAGATAGGTAGGCTCATAAGAGCGCTGAAGAAACCGACCTTCTTCGTGCTCGAAGGCGGGTATAAGGGGGAAGCTTTAGGTAGGGCTATACATACTCTGATCAAAGGGTTCGAAGAGGGGTGATGCAGAAGATGGAAAAGGATGCTGTCGGCGTAGAAGAGTGTGACCCAGACGCACCCACACACCCTTGCGGTGCAAAAGAGTTCTGCCCAGAGGATCCGGAGAAGTGCATACACTTTAGGGGAGGGTTAAGGTAAGCGCCTTCAACCAAATTTGAATAGGCACACCTGATCACCCTTCGCTATGCACTCAACCTCCTCCACTTTAACCTTCTTGTTGAAGAGATGTTGAATAACCCCGGCTAGGAAGCCTCTGAAGAAGTGGCTTCTGCTCTCATTACCCGTTTCTTTAAAGGGTAAGCACTCAAAGAGTTCTTGTACCGATATAGAGCCTCCTACATTCTTCTCATCAAACTCAGTGAGTCTAGGGACGCCCCAGCCGAGACCAATACGCTCCGCCAAGATCACATCTAACGCTAAAGAGCCGCTAAAACCTTCGGAGATAACTTCTTTTGCGCGAGTTTCCCCAGCTTTCAAACCCATCTCATAGAGTATAACGGCCCCGCCAGTACTAAACCTTTGGAGCAAGTGTGCGGTTATTCTGCCCCAAGTATCAACTTTAAGAATGAAACGTCTACTACCCATAACTAGTAGTGGAAAGTGCATCACATCTATAAGCAGACCGTCGAATTTGGCGTGCATATATTCAACTTCAAGAACATTACTTAACCCTTTAATTCGATCCACCAGCTCTTCAGCTGAAACATCTACCCCTTTAAGCTCGGCGATGAACGCCCACCTACCCTTATCCTCGCCAGGGTAGAAGTTTAAGAAGCCTGAGTAGATGTTCACCCCTAAGCTGGCTAATAGATTTGAGACCTCGGCGAGGGCTCCGAGCACATTCTTTAAGCAGATACTGAACTCCACGAGTTTTGAGTTGGGCGAATAAACTTTAACAAATATGTCTTTGCTCTTAAGCATCTTGACACCTCTTACAGCACGCCTTTAGTTCTGATGTGAAAATGATTATCTTCTTATTAAGTTTTTTACTATCTAAGAAGGCATTCACGTAAGCGAATCCTCAGCCAACTAACTATCTTTATATTTGATGGTGCAGAGCCTACACGTAGCAAATTGTATACGGACGACCTCAAATATACCTTGGCTACTTTGATCTTCGTAGCAACATATGGCGCGATAGCCTTCCGTAATGTTAGAGGGCGTGGCTTACCCATCTGGTCGATCATGCTTATCGGCGCGGTCGCTATGGTGTTCACAGGAACGATCGGTGTTTCAGAAGCTTATAAGGCGATCAACTTAGAGGTGATAGTCTTCCTCTTCAGCATGTTCACCTTCGTCACCGCCTTAGATGTCTCAGGGGTGCTTGAAGATGTGGCTGCAAAGCTCTTCTTGAAGGCGAAGAAGCCTGAGGACATCATCTACCTAACCTTCTTCGGCTTCGGTCTAACCTCAGCGATTCTGATGAATGACACACTTGCACTCATGGGTACGCCGATTATGCTCTCACTCGCTAGGAAGATGCGTATATCGCCTAAGCCCCTCCTAATAGCGTTAGCCTTCTCAGTCACCATAGGGAGCGCACTAACGCCGATGGGGAACCCTCAGAATCTACTCATCGCACTTACAAGCGGCATGCCAGCACCAGTCATAACCTTCGTGCACTATCTCATCCTACCAACCCTACTCAACCTCCTTCTAACAAGCCTTATCGTCATCTGGTTCTATAGAAATGAGTTCAAAAGTGCGAGAAGAAACTTCACCCAGCTCATATATCTTGAATCTTCGTTAAAAGAGAGCAGAATAACGGACCAAACACTTGCTAAACAGACAACTACTATACTTACGCTAACCGTTGCTGGGATCGTACTGATTAATGTTTTCGAAACCATAGGGTTTAAGACGCAGTTCGGCATAAGCGAAGTCTCTCTACTCGGAGCATCAACCCTACTACTCTTAACCAACAGGAGGCGAGAGATTCTAAGAAGACTCGATTGGAGCATCCTAGTCCTGTTCGCCTCGCTATTCGTGTTGATGCAGGCTGTCTGGGACGCCGGTGTTATCACTCAGTTATCTTCTTACCTACCCCCCTTAAGTAGAGGTAACCCATCCGCTTCGCTTCTCGCAATAATAGCCGCCTCCGTCCTACTCAGCCAGCTACTGAGTAACGTGCCTATGGTGGCGCTATATATGCCGATTATGAAGACTACAGGCTATGGTCCGCTTGATAGATACGCTTGGGTCGCTTTGGCTGGTGGAAGCACATTAGCCGGAAACCTCACACTGATAGGTGCAGCGAGCAACCTAATTATAGTAGAGGAAGCGGAGAACAGAGGGTATACTCTTGGTTTCTTCGAATTCATCAAAATCGGTCTCCCGGTTACGGTACTGAATGTAGGTGTCCTATATCTCTCACTCACCCTCTTCACCTAGACAATCAACCTTTTCTTCTCTTTCCTAGGAATAATGCTCATCTAAAATTTGCCTCTTCGGCTCCCTATCTTTCTCATCTTTTAGTAAGGCTTTATATCCCTTTAGACTCTATAGGCTTTTGCGAGCGCTTTGCAGTCCCTAATGTGGGTCGAGAAGTATAGACCTACAAGGCTTGAAGATCTTGTCAACCAACAGCATGTAGTCTCTGGGTTAAAGGAACTCCTTAAGAACCCTGCTGAGATGCCGCATCTGCTCTTCGCCGGTCCACCCGGGACTGGTAAGACTACTGCTGCGCTTTGTGTAGCTAGGGCTGTTCTAAAAGATTATTGGCGTGACTACACGCTTGAGCTTAACGCTTCAGATGAGCGAGGCATTCAGACTGTGAGAGAGAGAATTAAGACCTTCGCAAGCTATAGTGTAGGTGCTGCTGAAGTACCCTATAGGATAATCATATTGGACGAGGCTGACGAGATGACAAACGACGCCCAAACCGCTCTAAGGCGGATAATGGAGGAGAGCTCAAGGATCTGCAGATTCATACTCATCTGCAACTACAGCTCAGGCATAATTGAGCCCATACAGAGTAGAACAGCCATCTTCAGGTTCCAGAGGCTTGAAGAGAAGGATGTGGTCAACCATCTAGCCTACATCTGTAGGTCAGAGGGTGTAAAGAAAGTCCAGCCTGAAGCTCTATCTCTAATATACAAAATAAGCGAAGGCGACCTGAGACACGCCATAAACATTTTACAGACCACAGCAGCTATGGGCGAGGTTAGTGTAGAGAATGTCAAGCGCGTCGCCGGGTTATCAACCAAAGCTATGGTTGGAGAGATCGTCAAGCTCGCTTTAGGCGGAGATTTCCATGCTGCAAGAGAGAAGATGGTTGAACTCACTAAAGTCTATGGTATGTCTGAGCAGGACTTTCTTAAATATGCGTTTGAAGAGATATCTGCTCTTAACCCGCCTAACCTTGATAGGATCGCTGAATCTATAGCAAAGTACGATTACCGCCTTGTTGTGGGTGCGAACCCAGATATTCAACTCACCGCGCTGCTTGCTGAGCTCGTTCAGCTCGGCAAAGAGATAGGTAGTCATCTAAAAGGGAAGGGGAAATAGTATATTAGAGGAATGTGGTTAAACCCCTAGAGCATGAAGTTCAGCCTACCTAGGGGCTTCAGAGACATACCACCAGAAGACTACGCGCTTATGGAGGAGATTAGAGGCGCTTTCATAGAGACCTGTAGGCTCTTCGGCTTTAACCTCATGGAGCCCTCACCACTTGAGATGCTGGAGACACTTGAGGCTAAGAGCGGTCCATCAATAAGGGATGAGATCTTCGCGTTTAGGGACAAGAGCGGTAGGGAGGTGGGGTTAAGATTTGACCTCACAGTCGGGCTTACAAGGTGGGTTGTATCTAACCGAAGCCTCCAGCTACCAGTCAAGATCGGCTCCTTCGGTGGGCTGTGGAGATATGATGAGCCGCAGTATGGGAGGTATCGATGGTTCTACCAGTGGGATGCTGAGATCTTCGGACCCACCACGGTAGACGCAGATGCAGAAGTTATCGACTTCACGTATACCCTCTTCAGAAGACTTGGGCTTGATGTCTTTCTGTATATTGGAGATAGAAGGGTTGTAAGCGAATTCATCAAAAAGATGGTAGGCGTTGAAGACGAATCTACGCTTGCAGAGATGCTGCGTGCCCTTGACAAGATCAAGAAGAAGTCAAAGCAAGAGATATTAGATGAATATGCATCTAAAGTCGACCCCTCAAAGCTCATCAAACTACTAGAATTCGGAGAAATAAGTGGTTTACACGAAGATGTTATGAAAAGACTAGGAGAATATCAGCTAGCATCCACGAGCACATTAGCAGAATTAATAGATCTGCTGAAACAGAGAGAGGTTAAGAACATCGTCGTCGATCTATCGATCGTAAGAGGGCTTGACTACTATACTGGGATAGTCTTCGAGGCCTATACACGAAGCGACCAAGCAGTAGGTGCGTTAGCTGGAGGAGGAAGATATGACATATTACCAGCGATATTCGGCAGACCCGATATAGGTGCCACCGGTGTAGCAGGAGGTGTGGATCGAACAATACTTGTTCTAAAGAAACGCGCAATCAAAAAGCGGTTTGAACAACTCATTTACGTCGCTTATGTGAGTAAAGAGGTAAGCGGTGCAGCGCAAAAGATAGCCGCAACGTTAAGAAGAGAAGGGTTAGCTGCTGAAATAGATCTAAGCAATAGGAGCTTAAAGAAACAGCTTGAAACAGCAGCTAAACGCAATACACCCTTCGTCATAATCGTAGGACCAAAAGAACTTGCGGCGAACAAAGTAGTCTTAAGGGATATGATGGAGGGTAAAGAAGAAGAAAAACCAATCACAGAAATCGTAAATTACCTAAAACAGATCCTAAAAACATAGAATGGAGGTGTGGGTTGATCCACACCTCTAGTGAGGTTGTATTAACCTTCGAGCTGCTTCTTTATGCTAGCAAATAGGTTGCTGACTATTTTTTGAGCGGCTCCTTCGAGTAGCCTGTGACCTACACTCGCTATTAAGCCACCCACTTTTGCATCTGCCTTCCAAGTCATCCTTGTGCCGCCGTCTGGTAGATCACTCAAGTCCATTGAAGCTTCTATGTCTACAGAGCTGCCTACACCTGTGCCGCGCACTACTAGCTTTGCGTGCGTAGGTGGCTGCATGTCGTGCATGCTGACTTCGATGTTGAAGGTACCTTTGATGAAGCCTACACCAGCCTTAACTGTTGCTTTAAATCGATCGGGAGCGATTACCTCGAACTTCTGCACGTCTGGTAGGCATTTTGCTAGGTTATCTGGGATGCTTAGGAATTCCCAGACTTTTTGGCGAGGAGATTTTATGTCGAAAGTTCCTTCAAAATGCATATTCTTCTATTCACCACCCTTTGTATGCCATAAGCCTCCTTTAACTTTTTGCTTGCTCTATTCTACTGAGAGCCAACTTAAGCGCTCTCTTAGTAAACACTTTAGTCATTTCAGCACGATACTCCGCGCTACCACGTATATCGGATGGTGGGCTTATACCTCGGTCAGCCAATTCAGATGCTGCGATGATGACATCCTCAGTAAGCTTTTTACCAAGCAAAGCTTTTTCAACCTCAACTGCTTTCAACGGCTTCGGCGCTACCGAACCTAAGGCTATTGAAGCTGATTTGCATACCCCTTCATCATCTACTGTTACTATGGCAGCAACCGAAACGGTAGCTAGATCGCCTTCTTTTCTTGCGTGCTTTAAGTAGGCTGATCCAGTCTTGGGCGGTAGCACTGGAACTCTGACCTCCCTAACTACCTCATTTGGATTAAGGGCTGTTGTAAAGAGGTCCACAAAGAAATCACTGGCTTTAATTACCCGTTCGCTAGACGGACCTACGGCGACGACTTCGCCGTCAAGCGCTAGGAAGGCTGTCGGAATGTCTCCTGCAGGGTCCGCGTGGCAAAGTGTGCCACCTATCGTTCCACGGTTTCTTATTTGCTGATCACCTATTACGCTGGCCGCTTCTGATAGGATAGGGCATTTCTGGCGTATGAGCGGCGAATTTTCAACCATATCGTGTGTGGTTAACGCGCCTATTAGGAGTTTGCCTCCCTCCTCTTTGATATAAGATAACCCTGGTATTCTCGTTATATCTACGACATATTTTGGTGAGGCTATTCTGAGCTTCATCAGAGGGATTAGGCTCTGTCCACCAGCAAGGACTTTAGCTTCTTCATATTTGTCAAGCATTTGAACGGCTTCCTCTAATGTAGTTGGGCAGAGATATTCAAAACTTCTGGGTCTCATCTTTTACCCCCTTTCTTTGAGAAATGGTATGGTCGAAATATTATTTAAATCTATCACTTAATCGCTTCACACATCACAACATTTCATGAACCTCTAACTTCAGCTATTCGAGTATGCTGTTTTAGAGAAGGTCCGGTCTGCCGCGCTACGATAAAGTTAATGTGGGGGCAAGCTGATGTGCTGATGTGGTTTAGCATGCCTGAGTATACGAAGGTTAGGGTGAATAGGATTTCGTCTATAACAGATCCAGAGACAGGTCAGCCTGGGAAGCAGATTGAGCTCGTTGAGGTCAGGCCTAGGGCTCAGTTTGGGATATTTGGGCGGGAGGATGAAACTCGGTTGATTAGGAGCATCATTAGCCAGTTTCAAGCGATGGGGCTCTTTCCAGTTATGCCGCAGCTCGCTCCACCCAAGATGATACTGTTTTTGACTGAGACTGAGTATGAGATGCTTGGGATAAGGTTCGAGGTGAATGAGATCTACGACCTCTATCTAAAGGATGGCACGATAACTCTGAAGAGGAGTCTAGAGGGGGTTTAGTTGAGGGTCAGCATACTCGGCGGGGGCACGATGGGCGAAGCCCTAGCGAAGGGCTTCTCTAGTTTGGAGGGTGTCGAGGTCTATGTCGCTGAGGTTGTTGAGGAGAGGAGGCGTTTTCTCGAAAAGGAGGGGATAAGGACCTACGCTAGCAGCAGAGAGGCGGTTAAGGGTTCGGATGTTGCGGTCATAGCGGTGAAGCCAAAGGATGTTAAACCCCTCTTAGATGATGTGAAGGATCTGATCAAGGGTAAGCTTGTGATCTCAATAGCGGCTGGTGCGAAGCTGAGCTATTTGGAGAAGGAGGCTCCTGAAGCCAGATTTATCAGAGCGATGCCCAACATAGCCGCTACGGTCGGAGCTTCGGTTACAACCCTAACACCGAGCACTAAAGCTTCTGAAGAGGACCTTAGGTTGGCGGAGAAGCTCTTCGGGAGCGTAGGCTCCACCCTTGTGGTCGATGAAGCGCTGGTGGACGCTGTGACCGGGTTGAGTGGTAGCGGGCCAGCCTACATCTTCCTAGTCATAGAGGCTCTGGCTGAAGGAGGCTTAAAGATGGGCATACCGTATGAGAAGGCGCTTCAGCTAGCATCTTGGGTCGTTTACGGTGCCGCTAAGATGGTTATAGAAACCAAGCAAGANCCCGCTGCGCTCAGAAGGAAGGTTGCTACACCAGCAGGCACCACGGTAGAGGGGCTTTTAAGGCTTGAAGAGGCTGGTGTTAGAGCGGCGTTTGTAAGGGCTGTCGAAGCAGCGTCGAAAAGAGCGGCTGAAATCTCAAAGGAGATAAGCGGTCAAAGTCTCGTTTAACTCTGCCTTATTCAAAACTAAACACCATCTGAGCGACGCATTTCTCTATTTGTTTGTGTTTCCGCTGCCTTTGAATACTATTTTGAGGTTGACTGGTAGCCCTTCGAAGGCTTCTCTTATGTCGTTTTCGAGCTCCTTCACTATCTGGCTCTTTTCATCAACCTTCAAACCTATGGTTACTTCGCGGTCTTGAACCGATATGCTCTCAACTGTCTTGCTTGAAAGTATGTCCACACCGGTTATCGGATCTAACACACCTCTGAGTAGGAGCTTCACTAATGTGTCATCTACCTTCGCCTTCCCCTTCACAGCATAGTACTTTGAGATCGCAGCATCTAACGCTGTTTTAGATAGCACAGCGCAGTGCATCTTGATCTTCGGCAGCCCGCCGAGCTCATCAGCGATATCTTTGAATGTGATCTTCCTAGCTTCCTCAAGCGTCTTACCCTTCGCCATCTCTGTGAGCATAGATGAGGTCGCTATGTTGGCTGCGCAGCCATAGGACTCGAACGTTATCTTCTCTATCCGCTCCGTCTTCTCATCGACCTTAAGATAGAGTTTGATCAAGTCTCCGCAAGCCACGCTCCCGACCTTAGCGGTGACATCAGCATCCTCAAGCCTACCGACATTCCTAGGGTTGGTGAAGTGCTCGATGACCTTCTCACTATAACCTATCCTCCGCTGCAGAGAAGTGTCTGGCTTACTCAACTTCAACCACTCCTACTCTATATTCTGCATCAGCCCACATAAGACCTTTCCCCTCAACTAACCCCTCTCCTTCTAGCAAGCGGGCTGAACGATCTGAGCCTAGCAACCACATCAGCCAAGATTTCAGCAGCGGCATCAACCTCCTCCTGCGTTGTCATCCTAGAGAGGCTCAGCCTCATGGAGCCGTGCGCCTCCTCATGCGAACCTCCTATAGCCGTTATTACGTGGCTCGGCTCAAGCCGCTGACTGAAACACGCTGAACCCGTATTACAGATCAACCCCCGCATCTCAGCTTGAAGAAGGACGGCTTCGCCCTCCACATACCTAAAGGTTACGTTGACGATGTGGCATACCCTCCTATCACCCCTAGGGCCATTCAGCTTCGAGTCCTCTATCTGGAGGAGCTTGTCGATCAGCCTATCTCTAAGCCTACGCATCCTAGCAGCATCCTCAGGCGAGGTTCTTTTAACCGCTTCGGCGAAGCCGACTATCGCTGGCACATTCTGGCTCCCAGCCCTCAACCCCCTCTCTCTGCCATCACCCTCTATAAGCGGCTGTAGCTCAACACCCTCACGCACATACAGCGCACCCACACCCTTCGGACCGTGGATGAGGTGAGAGGTTATCGACATAAGGTCTATGTTCATAGATTTGACATCAATATGCTCCTTCGCAAAAGATTGGGCTGCGTCAGTATGGAAGAGCACACCCCTCTCCCTACACAACTCACTGATCGCCTCAATGTCTTGAAGGGTACCTATCTCTTGGTTAGCGTGCTGAATCGATACCAAAGCAGCCCCTCTTAGGCTCGCTTCAAGCCTATCCATCTTCACGAAGCCCTCTGAATCGACTGGCACAACTTCAACCTCGAAGCCAAGCCTCCTAAGGTTAAGCGCTGTATCCAAGACCGATCTATGCTCTATAGCGGATGTCACAACCCTCCTCTTCCTACACAGCGGGTGATAAGCAACACCCTTTATGGCTAAGTTGTTACTCTCAGTCGCACCAGACGTAAACACTATCTCACTCGGCTTAGCACCTATCTTAGCCGCTATAACCTCCCTAGCCTTCTCAACAGCCTCCGTAGCCTCCTCCTGCAGACTATGCCCGAACTCACCGCCAGGTAGACCGAACTTCTCAACCATATACGCTAACACGATCTTCGCAACCTCAGGATCCACAGGAGTCGTCTCAGCATTATCTAAGTAGATCATCTACAACCATCAACCGTAAACTATGCATAATTTGAACTTATAGTTTGCTGTGAGGGTGTTGTGTGCAGGCCTACGCGGATCAAGAAGAGGCCCTATCGCAATATAAACCCGTATGAAGTAAAGAAAGATCTATCTGAGCTGCGCGCCTACGCGGGAAGAAGACCCCGAGGGGATTATATGAAGAGGTGTAAAGTGTGGTGAATGTGCTACTTTAGGATGTTTTTGCTAGAAGCGAACCTTTTCCTCTCAGCATAATTTCATCATAGTGTTCATCAATATGCGTGGTTGCTGAGAGTGATGAATTGCTCTTCTCTGGAAAGAAGATGGGTTGAGGATGCTTGAAGCCCCTTCTAAATGCGTATTTCGACTGGTTTGGATAGATTGGATGCTCTTTTAGGTGGGTGGGGGGCTTTCAGGGAGTATCGTTGATCCTTCTAGCAGGAAACCGCAACAAAAGTATACATCTACCACATAGGGGTCTAAAGCGAATCTAGTATTTTGCTGAAATAGTGCTTAGCCTACTCGGCTACAGCGGTGAAGTTTTGTCGGACTTCATATAAAAACAGTTATGGTCCTTGCACAAAAAACATAAAAAGAGAGGTAGTTGAATCATTACTTACAGTGATAGAGCGCGTAAGCTTTATGACTTCTATTCCTTAAGTGTGGGAGACCCATCTCGATGTCCCGTCAACAAACACCTCTTTCTTAAAGAGTGCTGGCTCACGCTTATATCTTTCAACAGCCTCCTGCAAAGCTGGGAAGACACCGCCACGGCTCCTACCGGACACAAGAACTAGTACAAGCGGCTCGCCAACCCCAAACCTGCCCATAAGGTGGTAAATTAGAACGCGGCTCACCTGATATTTAGCCCGAACCTCCTCACATATCTTTCGAATAGTAGGTGTAGCGTGTTCAACGTAGGACTCAACCTCAACCCCAGAAACCTCTTTACCTAACTCACTAACATTCTTCACCAAACCTATGAATAAAGCGACAGCCCCGTCGCTAGGGCTACCACTCCTTAAAAACTCACCTATAGTCTCAAGCAAGTTGAACTCATCTTTAGAGTACACACCAGGCTCAAGCATATGAGAAAGGTGTGAATGAGTGATTTTAATATCTTACCACTTTACTGCTGCCAACCCTCCTTTTTAACGCCGTGCCGCAGACCGGGCAATAATGCATCTTACCACCAAATACTTGGCTGCAAGCCGGGCAGTATTTGACCCATCTTACCATCCTCCTTATACCCCTACTAATAGTCGGAGTGAACTGTATATTGAGGGTCTGAGCTACGTTCTGCACAGCGTAGTCATCGGTCACGATAGCCACGTCACCCTTCTCCGAATAATGAAGAGCAAGAGCTAAGATAGAGAGATCCGCCTCAGATAGGCTAGAGATATCTTTGGTCTCCGCCGCCGCAGCCCTCACACGCTGGTAAGCTTCAGGAGGGGGTTCCTCGACCACAAGCCGCTTAGAATCGATAAGGGTGTTTATCATCGCAAGGTATTTGCTGCTATGCGTAACCTCTTTTAACACCTCTACGGTCGTCTTATAGCATTCTACACTAGTGTATGGTAGACCAGCATAAAATGCTGTCGCATCAAGAATCAGCATCCTACGTTTACTCGCCTCCCCTTTTGCCGCCATCTTTCAGACCTGCAAAGCTAACCTATCGAAGAGCCTCTTCTTCATCTTTATCGGCACATCATAATACGTAGCCAGAGCTATAGAGTCTGAGGCTCTATAGTTTCTAAGTACGAGGCTGCCGCCTCTGCAGCTGAAATAGAGGTCAGCCCTCAGCACATTCCCCCTTTCATAAACCTCAACTTCTGTTAAGAAGATCGACTGACTATCAGCTAATTCAGCTATCATCTTGTAGACCGAGGGGACAGACACTCGGTCACCCCGCTGGAACCTTGCTATATACTCTGCGACCTCGCCAGAAAAGGCGCTCATCGGGAAGCTCCTACCATCTTCAGCCGTCAAAACAAGTACGCCTTCTGCACCAGCTGGGTCTGCGAAACCCACCTTCGTAACCTTCACGTACACATACTCATCCTCTTTCTCCTCTTCTTGCATCAGCGCTCACCATAAAAATGTAATCATCTGCTGATAAAGGTAGCGCTGCGTCAAGAGATCATCTTGATCAGCTGCTTGAATGCGAAGCTCCTCAGCCTAACAAGGATTGCGTCAAACTTATATCTGCTTATCTCAACTCCCCCACCGCTTTCTAACTCAAAGACCTCTTGCCCATCTACCACAACATCCGCTGGCTGATCTACCTTTATCGTTATAGGCTGAGGTCTGATCACCATAGGCGGCACATATTTAAGTGGCGAAGCTGGCACTATCAATACGCTATCAAGATTCTCCTGCAAAACTGGCCCCTTTAGCGAATATGCGTGTCCGGTCGAACCTGTCGGCGTTGAGACCACTACACCATCCATTCTGACGCTTATTTGCACCTCACCCAGCCCTATTGTGATTAAAGGTGTGCCGATGTGGCGCCTCCTTACCACATATACTTCATTTGTAGCGGGCGGGAGCTCCACAGCCGTTCTTGCCACGAGCCTCATCCTTCTATCGAGCAAGTAGTCCCCACGCTTCAGCTTCATGAGAGCTTCATCCAACTCTTCAGGCTTGATCTCTGAAAGGATGCCTCGATGCCCCACATTCACCGCTAAGACTGGTGTTTCATCTCTGAGCATTCTTAACGTGCGCAGAAGTGTACCATCCCCACCTACACTGATTATAACATCAACCTTACCTCTCAGCTCGTTTACGTCACTCACTTTAATGGCACCTTCAGAGCTAAGATCATCTAAGTATGTGTAGGTTTGTAAGCCTGCGTTAACAATCTTCCTAACTATGTCTGACGCTGTTCTTCTTTCTAAACCCTCTTTTAAGAACACCCCCACGCTGCGAACTGGTTTCTGCTGTACCAATCTGCGACATCTCAGCAATAACAAAATCTGCTTATATTCCTTTATAATACCTAGAAAGATAATTATACCACCGACCCATACCTCCATTAAGGAGTGTCGGTGAGGCGCTAATATGAGCAAACCAGTAGAGTTGGGAGGCGTTAAAGAGGGTTCCTACATAATAATCGATGGTGAGCCGTCGAAGATTGTGGAGTATGATAAGTCTAAACCGGGGAAGCACGGCTCGGCTAAAGTCCGTGTTGTTGCTATAGGTTTGTTCGATGGTGTTAAGAGGACGCTCGTTTCACCAGCGTCTGCTAGCGTAGAGGTTCCTATTATTGAGAAGAGGTCGGCTCAGGTGATCTCTATCACAGGCTCAACTGTCCAACTTATGGATCTCGAAACCTTCGAATACTTTGACCTACCTATGCCGACTGAAGAAGAGATCAGATCAAAACTTCAGCCGGGTGTTGAGGTGGAGTATTGGCGGACTATGGGTAGAAATAAGATAATGAGGGTCAAGAGTTAAGTTGCGTTAGATCGTAAACTCTATTAGGTCTATTTTGGTTAAAAGATGGTGGGCCTAGATGATCCTGGAAGAGCCGTCTGACCTATGATGATAAATCGGGGTGGAGATAGGCCCATAAGTTTGAGCACATAGAGATGGAAGCAGCAGTCGCTTACTCCGGTGGGAAAGACAGCACCAGAGCTGTATACGAATGTATAAAGGCTGGTGACGAAGTATGCTGTCTACTTAACGTAATACCAGATACGGCGGAAAGCTGCCTCTTCCACTACCTAAACGCACGCTGGACGAAACTACAAGCTGAAGCAATGAACCTCCCGCTTTTGAGCAGAGAAGTGAGGGGTGTTAACGAGGCTGATGAGTTTAACACCTTTACGGAACTTTTAGCTGAGGCAGTCGCGAAATATTCGGTAAACTGCCTATATACTGGTGCCGTTGCTAGCCAATATCAGAGGCGGAGATTTGAGGAAGCAGCATCTAAACTGGGCTTAAAGTGTATTAACCCGCTATGGGGGATGAGCGGCGAACAGATCTTAAGAGATCTACTTCGACTAGGTTTCAAGACGATTATCGTGGGTGTTTCAGCGGCTGGCCTTGGTCCAGAGTGGTTGGGTAGGGTTATCGATGAATCGGCTATAGATGATCTGAAGAGGGTGAGTAGAAGATATGGTGTAAACCTTTCTTTTGAAGGTGGTGAAGCTGAGACCTTCGTAGTAGATGCACCGATATTCAACAAAAGCATAGAAATAACTTCATCAGAAATACGCTGGGACGGCTATGTGGGCTTCTTTATAATAAAGGAGGCTAGGCTGGTGGAGAAGAGAAGCGTTAAAGAAGTAGTGTAGGAGAGGTATTTAAGATGTTAGAGAAGCTAAAGGAGGGGCTGCAAGCAGCGATCAAGAAGCTGATAGGCTCAACGACCGTTGACGAGGCTGCGGTTAAAGAGTTCATCAGAGACCTCCAGCGAACCCTGCTACAAGCAGATGTTAATGTGAAGCTGGTTCTAGAGATCACATCGAAGATAGAGAAGAGGGCTCTACAAGAAACCCCGCCACCTGGTCTGCCACGTAAAGATCACATCATAAAGATACTCTATGATGAACTATCCTCACTGCTCGGAGGCGAGGCTAAGCTCGATATACCCGTGAACAGAACCTACATCATCCTCCTAGTAGGCATACAGGGTTCAGGCAAGACCAGTGTAGCCGCTAAGCTGGCTAGATATCTTCAGAAGAAGGGCTATAAGGTTGGTGTGGTCTGCGCAGACACCTACAGACCAGGGGCGCTGACACAGCTAACTATGCTGTGCAAGCAGATAGGTGTAGAGGTCTACGGAGAAGAGAACGCCTCAGATCCCGCTGGCATAGCTGAGAGGGGTCTCAAATTCTTTAAAGACAAGCACGTCGTAATAATAGATACCGCTGGTAGACATAAGGAGGAGAAGGGCCTATTAGAGGAGATGAAGGAGATCTCCTCTAAAGTGTCACCAGACATAACACTTCTGGTCATAGACGGCACGATAGGGCAAGCCTGCTACGCGCAGTCTGAAGCGTTCCACAAAGCGGTTCCAGTAGGCGGCATAGTTATAACGAAGCTTGATGGCGCTGCTAAAGGCGGGGGTGCGCTGGCGGCAGCTGCAGCAACAGGGGCTAAGATCTTCTTCATAGGTACGGGTGAGAGAATCGATGATCTAGAGCCCTTCTCCCCGACCAGATTCGTGGGTAGGTTGCTTGGGCTTGGCGACATCAAGGCCCTATTGGAGCGGGCTAGAGAGCTAGAGCTTGAAGCCGATGAGAAGAAGATACAAAGGATTATGTCTGGTAAGATGACGATAGACGACCTCTACTACCAGCTGGAGCAGATGAAGAAGATGGGTTCGATACGCCGCATACTCGAACTCATCCCAGGCTTCTCCCAACTCAAGATACCTGAAGAGGAGTTGGAGGGCTTGGATGAGAAGCTGAAGAAGTGGCGGAGTATAATACTCTCTATGACCAAAGAGGAGCGCGCTAACCCGGAGATTATGAACGCCTCTCGAATAAGAAGGGTCGCAAGGGGCTCAGGGACGTCGGAGAAGGACGTTAAAGAGCTCTTAACCAGATATAGGCAGACCAAGGAGCTTATGAAGGCAACAAAAGGTAGAGCTTTCAGACAGCTCCTAAGAAGGTTACAGCAGACTTGAGCAGCAAAGCCAAAGAACTCCTAAAAAAGTACCCTCTATGCCCAAGCTGCTTAAGGAGGCAAATAAACACAAAGATTAAACCCCTTCTGCGTCAAGGAGAGTGCTTCATCTGCGGAGGCTTCTTTGAGCGTATAGAGGAGGTGGCAAAGAGTGTTGCAGCGACTTTGAGTGAGTATGAGTTTGAAAGCTTCAGCGTAGGCTTATCCACACCACCTGAGTGGATTGAGCGGGAAGACCTCATAAGATCTGAATTTAAGCTTCAAGGTAAGCGTAATGTGAAGTTGGATGCTTCACATAGACTTGCATCCAAGTTAGTTGAGATCTTAAAGAAGCCTCTTAACCGCTTTAAGCCAGATGTTGTAGCTATCGTGGATGTTGCAAGCGGTGCTATTAAGGTTGATGCTAGATCGATCTATCTACTTGGTAGGTATACAAAGTCTAGACGTGGTCTACCACAGAAGCAGCCGAGATGCAGAATCTGCGGCGGTAGAGGTTGCCCAGAATGTGACTACACGGGCAAGACTAAAGACCTTAGTGTAGAATATTTGATTAGCCAGTACCTTCTAAAAATCCTACAGGGTACAAAGACGACCTTCAGCTGGTTTGGCGGTGAGGATGAAAGAAGCTTAGTGCTAGGGTCGGGCAGACCTTTTTATGTGGAGGTGCATAACCCGAAGAAGCGGCACCTACCAACACTAACCCTACCAGCTAAGCTGGGATATGGTGTCAAACTTACACAACTAACTCTGTTAGATGATAAGCCTGAGAAGGTGCCGAGCTTCAAGATCAAGGTGCTGGCAAGGGTGCTCTTCCAGAGCAAACCGGATAAGAAGGTGTTGAAAAATCTTCCAACTTTAATAGAAGTTCATCAAGCATCTCTAAGGAAGCACAAAACCTACCTAAAGAAGATCTACTCACCTACTATACGCTTGGTTAAGAATAGAGGGTATCTACGATACATATGTGACGGCGGGCTGAGCATACGAAGATTTCTCACAGGCGTCGGCGAACCCATTACCCCCAACCTACCATCGCTCCTCGGCGTCAACATAGAGGTGGATGAAGAAAAACCCTTTGATATACTCGATGTGCTAGTAGAAGGTTTTTAGAGTAGAAGTTTTCCACCCTCTGCTGAGAAAAGTTGGTTACATACAAAATCGCCGTTATACCAGGTGACGGTGTTGGACCTGAGGTTATACGTGAAGGCAGAAAGGTCCTTGATGCTGTAAGTGAGGTAGACGGTTTTGAGATAGAATGGGTTGAATACCCGTTCGGTGCAGACTACTACCTTAAAACAGGCAAAACGTTGGATGAAGACTCGCTGAAGGAACTCAAAAAGTATAAAGCAATATACTTAGGGGCTGTAGGCGACCCAAGAGTCCCTCCGGGTATTTTGGAGCTGGGGATTCTACTCAAACTGCGCTTCTATTTTGATGAATACATAAATCTGAGGCCTGTCAAGCTCTTTGAAGGCGTACCAACACCGCTCAGAAACAAGACTGAAAAAGACATCTGTTTTGATGTGGTCAGAGAGAATACCGAAGACTTCTACATAGGGATAGGTAGCAGAGTGCTTAAGATGCCACATAAAGAGCAGCACCAGCTCATCAGAGAACTCTACAGCCTAAAGTTCAGTCTAGATATAGATGGTGATGCAGATGAAATCGCTTACCAAATAGGGCTCATAAGCCGTAGGGGCGCCGAGAGAGTTATAAGATATGCCTTTGAGTTAGCGGAGAAGAAGAAGAAGAGGAAGGTGACCTCGGTCGATAAGGCGAACGTTCTAACGCACATTTATGGACTGTGGCGAGATGCTTTTGAGAGCGTCGCTAAAAACTACCCTCACATCGAAACAGAACATATATTTGTTGACGCAGCAGCCATGTGGTTCGTCAAGAACCCCGAGTGGTTCCAAGTAGTTGTAACACCAAACCTCTTCGGCGACATACTTACAGATCTAGGAGCCATGATACAGGGGGGGCTCGGTGTAGCACCAGGTGCCAACATTAACCCAACTGGTACATCAACTTTTGAGCCGATACACGGCTCAGCGCCCAAATACCGTGGTCAGAATAAGATAAACCCGATAGCCACGATTTTAGCCGGCGCTCTTATGCTTGAGAACCTTGGGCTCTCCTCCTCTGCTGCTAAGGTTGAGAGGGCTGTTGCTGAAGTGCTGAGGGAGGGTAAGGTGCGAACATACGACCTAGGAGGCTTGTCAACAACAGAAGAAGTGGGTAATGCGATAGCTGAAAGGGTTAAGCGTCTCTAGGTCTCCAAGCTATAGCGAGACTACCCCCTATCACCCCAAGTATCAACCCAATAAAGAAGCCTCCACCAACAAACATACTCAAAATAGATAAGACAAGAACCACGATGCCCCACCCAGCGCTGGAAGTGGGCTTGTAGTAGATCATAAGAGAGGCAAATATTATGAAAGCGCCTAGAACCAGCTCGACTACACTAAAAGAAAGCAACATCTGGTTAGCGGCTAACACAATACCTAGCGATAAGCCCCGCGTGTTTATCACATACTCTAACATACGGCTGACTACACGTGAGGCTAAGATGAATACTAACCCGTTTGTGAAGATGAGGGTTCCACCCACTAACGTTAGTATGAATGCTGCGTACGGCTTCTGTTCACTAGGCATATCGGGTGGTTGAGATCTGGTGTTATTTTAAGCTGCCCTTTGCTTTCTTCTGCTTCACCAAGATCTTATTCATACCCTTTATTAGCGCTTGTACACTAGCTACGACGATGTCATTGCCTACTCCTCTTGCTGAGGTTATATTGCCCTCGTTATCTCCGACTTTGACTATTACCTCAGCCATAGCGTCTGAGCCTCCGGTTAAAGCCTCTAGCCTATACTCCTTTAGCGATATCTTCGCAACTCTCTCAGTTATGCTTTGTATAGCCTTCACGGCAGCGTCCACAGGACCAACACCAGTAGCTGAGGCGACATAAACTTCACCATCCAAAGTTAGCTTAACCGAAGCCGTAGGGACGACATTGATGCCGGTCATCACGGCTAAGTCGTTCAGCTGTATAACCCTCTCCTCTTCTTCAGGCATCTTAAGAACAGAGCGTGCGATCTCCTCCAAATCAGAGTCTGTTAACGTCTTCCCCTTATCAGCCATCTCCTTCACCATGTTAACTATCTGGGCAAGTTGCTCATCTGTAGGGGAGAAACCCATCTCTTGTAGCTGAGCTCTTATACCGTGGCTGCCAGCGTGTTTCCCTGCTTGAAGCCACCTCTTTCTACCTACGACCTCTGGGTCAAGGGGTTCGTAGGTGAAGGGTAGAGCAAGCACACCATGCGTATGTATCCCAGACTCGTGTCCGAACGCATTATCGCCTACAATCGCTTTATTAGGCTGCACCATAACACCTGTTAGCTTAGAGACCAGCCTGCTTGTCTCATATATGGCTCTGGTGTTAATCCTCGTCTTTATTCCATATAGGTTGTGCAGCGCCATAACCACTTCTTCTAGCGCAGCGTTACCAGCCCTTTCACCTAACCCATTAACTGTAACATGGACCTCTGAAGCCCCGGCCTCAACAGCGGCAAGAGAGTTCGCTACAGCCAACCCGAAGTCGTTGTGGCAGTGCACAGCAATAGGTACGTCGACCACGCTCTTTACTTCCCTCACCAGCTGCGCCATCCTAGCTGGTGTTGAAACACCAACTGTATCTGGTATATCCACTCTGTCAGCCCCGGCTTTAACCACCGCCCTATAGACCTCCTTCAGGAACTGTGGGTCGGTTCTAGTAGCGTCTTCGGCCGAAAACTCCACGGTAACTCCGTGCTTCTTAGCGTACTCTACACCCCAGATCGCCTTCTCCAGAGCTTGCTGCCTACTTATCTTTAGCTTATATGTAAGGTGTATATCAGAGGTCGCTATGAATAGGTGTATGCAAGAGACACCAGTGTCTAGAGTAGCATCTATGTCGACCTTCTCTACACGAGCGAGTCCACATATCTCGGCGTTCAACCCAGCTCTAGCGATGAGCTTCACAGCTTCGGCTTCGCCTCTAGAAGCTATAGGGAAACCTGCTTCGATAGTGTCTACACAAAGCTTATCCAGCTGCTTTGCTATCTCCAGCTTCTCTTCAGGTGTTAATGTTACGCCTGGTGTCTGCTCACCATCCCGAAGTGTTGTGTCAAATATTCTTACATACCTCTCTACCAACTTAACAATCGCCTTACCCTCTGGGTATCGCGGTCACACCTGTGCGGGAGATATCACATATTCCAAAAGTTGAGACGACCTTTATGAACGCATCTATCTTCTCTGGGTCGCCTGTAACCTCTATCGTTAAGGTACCGTCCCCTACGTCAACAACCCTCCCTCTAAAGATCTGCACAAAGTTCATCAGATCGCTTCTCGCCCTCTGGTCTGGTGCATTAACCTTGATCAAAGCTAGTTCACGCACAACAGAGTTCTTACGCTCAAGTCTGACTATCTTTATCACATCTATAAGCTTAGCCAGCTGCTTAACGAGCTGCTCGACTGTTTCTTCGTTACCATTCACTATAATAGTCATCTTAGATAACCCAGGCTGCTCTATCGGGCCAACAGTTATGCTCTCGATGTTAAAGCCTCGGCGCCTAAACATATTTGAAGCCCTAAAGAGCACCCCAGGCTTGTTTTCAACGATAGTCGAAATAATATAGCTCTCACTCATTTCATAACTCCTCCGGCCCATAGAGGATATCTTTCAGCCCAGAACCAGGAGGCACGAAGGGGTAGACGTCTTCCTCAGGGCTCACCGGTATATCGATTACAGTCACAACCTCGCTTGCTAGAGCCTGCTTGAACGCCTTCTCGAACTCCTGGATGGTAGTAGCCTTTATGCCAACCGCACCGTATGCTTCCGCCAGCTTCACGAAATCTGGTGTGTTGCCGAATCTCGTTGAAGAGTATCTTCGGTTGTAGAAGATTCTTTGCCACTGCTCAACCATACCAAGAGACCTATTGTTTAAAATCACAACTACTACTGGTATCCTCTCCTCAACACAGACGGCCAGCGAGTTTTCGGTCATACAGAAGCTACCATCCCCAGCTAGATCTACTACAGGCAAGTCAGGCTTTGCGATCTTTGCGCCTATTGAGGCTGGGAAACCGAAACCCATCGTGCCTAAACCCGTTGACGTTATCCAAGTCCTTGGTTTTATGACCTTATAATGTACCTCAGCAAACATCTGGTGTTTCCCAACCTCTGTAACAAGTATACCTTCAGGTGGTAGTAGTTCTCTGATCTTCTTTATGACCTGCACGCTCAAGAGGTTGTTTGAGCTATCTAGCTTAGCGTTTCTTCTAACCTCCTCTCTAACCTCTTGAACACGTTTCATCCAAGAAGAGTCTGCTCTTTGCTGCGCAATTCTAACCTTGAGCCTTTCGTAGATCTGCTCTAGCGTAACCTTGGCGTCACCAACAATAGGAAGATTAACCTTCTTGTTCTTACCAATCTCAGAAGGATCGATATCTATATGTATGATCTTGGCGTCTGGGCAGAACTCGTCGAATCTGCCCGTGGATCTGTCGGAGAAACGCATGCCCACAGCCAGCAGACAGTCTGCCTCAAGCACGATCTTGTTGGCCTCGGCAGTGCCGTGCATACCGATAGGACCGAGCGAAAGAGGGTGGTTTTCTGGAAAAGCGCCCTTACCTATTAGAGTAGTTACAACAGGTGCCATAAGCAGCTCAGCGATCTTCCGGAACGGCTCGTGTGCATTTGCGATATTAACACCGCCGCCTCCTAAGAGCACTGGTCTTTCAGCGGATAAGAGAAGCTCAACTGCCTTCTCTACTTGGAGCGGGTGAGGGTTTATTACAGGCTTATACCCTCTTATCGTAACCCTTTCTGGGAACTCCATCTCTGCCTTTTCCTGTTGGACATCCTTTGGAATATCCACAAGCACTGGCCCTGGTCTACCAGTCGAAGCTATGTAGAATGCTTTCTTGATATCAGATGGTATGTCTTCAGCCCTCATCGGCTGAAAGGTACATTTCGTAATAGGTGTCGCTATGCCCACTATATCAATCTCTTGAAAAGCGTCTTTACCTATCATGGCTCTGGGTACCTGACCAGTTATGGCGACTATCGGAGACGAATCCATATACGCTGTTGCGATGCCTGTAACTAGATTGGTCGCACCCGGACCAGAGGTCGCCATGCATACACCAACCCTACCACTCGCCCTAGCGTAGCCATCTGCCATGTGAGCTGCGGACTGCTCATGTCTGCATAGGATTGATCTTATGTCGCTGTCATACAGCTCATCGTAGATAGGTAGGTTCGCCCCGCCGGGTATGCCGAAGATGACCGAAACATCTTCTCGTTTAAGAGCCTCTATAACCGCTTCCGCCCCAGTCATTTCAACCATAATTCACACACTCCATATGCATACCGAACCCACACCTCCCAGAAGAGAGATGCGGGCTTTAAGCTACGAGCAACAATACGAGCTGCACCGCTACCAATACGGTCAATATAGTAGGTAGCTTCTGCAGCTCGCTTATCAAGCCCAGCGCATATACCTTCCTACTATTGGTTAATAAACCTTCTTAAGCCTAAAACACTCCACAGTGCTAAAATCGCTCGACTCTCTTAGCGCTTTATTCACAAGCTCCGCCTCAAGATCTAGCCTCTGGCGTTTGAGATTTAGAGGCGAACATAAAGCAATTATACGTGATGCCTCGAGTATAGAGACTTAGGTGTGTTCTGTTGAGAAGCGACATGATTAAAACCGGTGTGGATAGGGCGCCACATAGAAGCCTCTTGAGAGCTGTTGGCGTGAAGGATGAGGATATGCATAAGCCCTTCATAGGGATAGCGAACTCCTACACCGACATAGTGCCAGGTCATATTCACCTAAAGAGGTTAGCTGAAGTAGTTAAGCAGGCGGTAAGAGAAGCTGGTGGAGTGCCCTTTGAATTCAACACAATAGCGGTGGATGATGGTATAGCGATGGGGCACCTAGGTATGCGATACTCTTTACCATCTCGTGAACTTATAGCAGATTCCGTGGAGACGATGGTGCAAGCACACTGCTTCGACGCACTGATCTGCTTAGCGAGCTGTGACAAGATCGTACCAGGTATGCTCTTAGCCTCGGTTAGACTAAACATTCCAACGATCTTCCTAAGCGGCGGACCTATGCCAGCTGGTAGATTAAAGGATGGTAGGGCAATAGACTTTTCAACCGTCTACGAAGCCGTTGGAGCATATCACCAGGGACTCATTACACTCGAAGAGCTCAAAGAGATCGAGGAGGTAGCCTGCCCAACCTGCGGCTCATGCGCTGGTCTCTTTACAGCAAACTCGATGAACTGCATTACTGAGGCACTAGGTATGGCGCTGCCTGGCAACGGCACGATACTTTCGACTTCACCCCAGCGTGTGGAGTTGGCTAAGGAGGCTGGGCGTATGATATTGAAGCTGCCGCAACAAGATATCAAACCGCTCGACATAATTACTAAAGCGTCACTAGATAATGCGTTCGCCTTTGATCTGGCGATGGGTGGCTCTACGAACACTATATTACACCTGTTAGCCTTGGCTAACGAAGCTGGTATAGAGTATGATCTATCTAAGGTTGACGAGTTATCAAGGAAGGTCCCTCACCTCTGTAAACTCAGCCCCTCTTCAAACTTCCATATGGAAGATTTCGCTGCAGCGGGCGGTGTAAGCGCTGTACTCAAAGAGCTAAGTAAACTGGGTTTAATCCACCTAAATCAGATCACAGTAACTACAAAGACACTTGGAGAAAACATCAAAGAAGCCGAAATCCTCAATACAGATGTAATAAAGCCTGCTGAGCAACCATATAGCAGCACAGGCGGCATCGCGGTGCTTTATGGTAATCTTGCGCCAGAGGGGGCTGTGGTTAAGGTTGGTGCTATAGACCCCTCAATCAGATATCATAGGGGTGAGGCGGTCGTCTTCAACTCAGAGGATGAGGCGATTCAAGGCATAAAGAAAGGTAAGGTTGGGAAGGGAGATGTTGTGGTGATTAGATACGAGGGTCCTAAAGGCGGACCTGGTATGCCAGAGATGCTCGCACCAACCTCACTAATTGTAGGAATGGGCCTAGGAAAGGATGTTGCATTAATAACCGACGGACGCTTCTCAGGCGCAACCAGAGGCATATGCGTAGGGCACATCTCACCCGAAGCAGCGGTAGGAGGACCAATAGCTCTCCTTCAAGACGGAGACACAATAGAAATAGATTTGGATAAGAGACTCATCGAAGTAAAACTGTCTGATAGAGAGCTCGCAGAGCGCAGAAGGTGTTGGAAGCCGCCTGAACCGCAGATTAAATCAAGTTATCTAAAAAGATATTCGCTACTCGTAGGCTCTGCGAGCAAAGGTGCTACCCTAACCTGCTAATTCAGTAGTAAGGTGAGCGTTAAACTTATATTATAGACATTTAAGAAGAAGTTAGTGCACGAGAGGTAAACGGAATCGATTCGAAGATCGATGTGCTTGACACAACGCTGAGAGACGGAGCGCAGACCTACGGTATATCATTTATCCTTCAAGATAAGCTGAGTATAGCTCAGAGGCTTGATGAGTTGGGAGTAAGGTATATTGAAGGCGGCTGGCCTTCCTCAAACCCGAAGGATGCTGAGTTCTTTAAGGCTTGTAAGAGGCTGAACTTTAGACACTCTGAAGTGGTAGCGTTCACGAGCACAAGGCGTAAAGGCGTGCCGCCTCATAGAGATGAAAACTTAACCGAAGTTGTAAGTTGCGGGGTTAAGACCGCTGTTGTCTTCGGCAAGGCTTGGACGCTACACGTAGAGAAAGTGTTAAAGATAAGCCTGAAAGAGAACCTTGACCTCATCAGAGACTCCGTCTCCTATCTGCGAGACCAAGGTTTAGAAGTGATATTTGACGCTGAACACTACTTTGACGGCTACAAATCCAACCCCTCTTATGCATTAGAGGTGCTTAGGGTGGCTGAGGAGGCTGGTGCACATACTCTAGTCCTCTGTGACACCAACGGTGGGACTTTACCACAGGAGGTCTACACCATAACTCAGGATACTGTGAGGAGTGTTAGATCGACTATAGGCATACATGCGCACAATGATGCGGGGCTTGCTGTCGCTAACACGATCATGGCTGTCTCAGCTGGTGCCAGACATATACAGGGTACGATAAACGGGTTAGGTGAGAGGTGTGGTAACGCAGACCTCTGCCAAGTGCTTCCTACTCTTCAATTTAAGATGGGGTATGATGTCGTATTATCGGACAAGCCTTGGGAGAAGAAGCTAAGCGATCTGACCGCTCTTTCGCAGTATGTGTATGAGCTCGCCAATATCGCGAGCTTACCGAGTCAACCTTATGTGGGTAGGAACGCATTCAAGCATAAAGCTGGTGTGCATGTCGATGCTGTGCTAAAGATACCTAACGCCTACGAGCACATAGATCCGACGCTAGTAGGGAATGTGAGAGGTCTATCTGTATCCGAGCTATCTGGTAGGGCGAGTATAGTAAATCTTGCTTCCGAAATCAACCTCAGCCTAGACAAAGATGACAAGCTGGTTAACGAGGTCCTCAAGGAGATTAAGAAGCTCGAAGCAGAAGGCTACCATTTTGAAAACGCAAGAGCCAGCGCACACCTAATCTTGCTTCAAAAAGCTGGTCTCTTGACCACACCTTTCAGAATAATCTCGTGGAGAGCTTCCTCGACCATGGATGGTGAAGCCAAATGCGCCGCTGAAGTGGTTGTTGAGGTTTCTGGCGAGGTCTTTAGGGAGGAAGCGGAGGGTGTGGGGCCTGTACACGCCCTCGATGTAGCCTTCAGACGCGCTGTTCTCCAAAAGTTCCCGCAACTCTCCAACACCAAACTGGTCAACTACAAGGTCACGGTTATTGACAGCGTTAAGGGCACAGCCTCAGTAGTAAGGGTCTTTATCGAATTCGAGGATAACGGTAGGAGATGGGCTACAACCTCGGTCTCAGCGAATATAATTGAAGCGAGCATTAAAGCGCTTGCTGACGGATACACCTATAAGCTGGCGTTAGACGATCTTCAGAAGAATTTCTTCTTCAATTCGCAGAAAAGATAGCACTAAACACTACACCTTTTCCTAATTCGGAAATGCTTTTAATAATCCTGAAGAAAGGTATGTGACAAAGGTTGAGGCGAATTGGCTAAGATATGGTATGATAAGGATGTTTCAATAGACCCTATTAAGAGCGAGGTCATCGCTGTTATCGGCTACGGCAGCCAAGGCTCAGCCCAAGCCTGCAACCTAAGAGACTCCGGGTTAAATGTTATAGTTGGGTTAAGAGAGGGTGGTGCGAGCTGGAGTAAGGCTGTAAAAGACGGGCATAGGGTCGTTGAGATCAAGAAGGCGGTGCAGGAAGCTGATATAATACACATACTAGTCCCAGATATGGTCCAGCAGACACTTTATGAGAAAGAGATAGCCCACTGGCTAAGAGAGGGGCAGGCTCTCAGCTTCTCACACGGCGCCTCTATACACTGGGGGTGGATCAGGCCGCCGAGCTGGGTTGATGTAATCATGTTGGCACCCAAATCCCCTGGTCAAAGGGTCAGAGAGCTCTACTTAGAGGGCTTCGGCACACCAGCCTTGGTCGCTGTCCACCAAGATTACTCTAGGAGGGCTTGGTCTAGGGTCCTTGGTTTAGCGAAAGGTGTTGGCTGCACACGCGCTGGTGTAATAGAGACCACGTTCAAGGAGGAAGTTGAAACCGACTGGTTCGGGGAGCAAGTCGATCTCTGTGGCGGGGTTGATAGACTCATAAGGACAGCCTTTGAGGTGTTGGTGGAGAATGGCTATCAGCCTGAAGTGGCTTACTTTGAGTGTCTACACGAGTTGAAGCTGATCGTAGACCTCATTCAGAGGTATGGGATAAGTGGTATGTATAAAAGGGTCAGTGAGACCGCGCGGTACGGTGGCTTAACGAGAGGGGGTTTGGTGTTAGATCAGCAGACGAAGCAGAAGATGCAGCGTGTCCTAGATGATATACGCTTCGGTAAGTTCGCTGAAGAATGGTACACCGTTTACGCTAAAGAGGGGCCAGCGTCATTCAACAAGTATCTTAGTGAGCTGGAAAAGCATCCCATAGAGCAGATCGGGCTTAAGCTGAGGAGAATGATGTGGCCTGAAGGAGAGATCAGCTGAAGCATAATCGTTAAATCTACGTGCTCATCAGCTGACTAGGAGGTTAGGGGGTTGCCCCGATCACACGGATACCGGAGAAAGACAAGGCATCTTCTGCAAATCGACAGCACAAAGGGGCGAGGCTTAACCCCGCTCCTTAGAGAGTATAAGGTTTCTGACAGGGTCATAATAGATATCGACCCAACGCAGGTGAAAGGTATGCCGCATAGAAGGTTTCAGGGTAAAGTAGGGGTTGTGGAGGAGGTAGGGCGTAGAACACTTACGATCAGAATCCCAATAGGTGATAAAGTGAAGAAGGTTATAGCGCGGCTAGAGCACGTCAAACCTCTAGCAGCAGAATAAGTGATTCGAGATGTCTAAGCCGATTAAGAAGCAGCCCATAACCATACCAGAAGCCAAAGCAATCCTAGAGAAGATCAACCTCGAACAAGCGGACCAGATTCAAAAGAGAACGCTTGACTACCTATCAAAGTTCTCCAAAACAACGCTGGAAAACGCTAGAAGACTAGTAGAGGCACTTATGAGGAAGGGTTTAACAGAGGAAGAAGCGATAGAGCTAGTAAATATTATGCCTAAGAGCGTAGAGGAGATAAGAGTCTTCGCAGCGAGTTGGAAAAAGTTCCTACCAACAGAAACCATACAAGAAATACTTAACATTTTGAAGCAAACTTAATGCGTGGAACAAGAGAGACAAGGATCGTAAGCTCTAAAGAGCATTTCAGCAACCCTCTTAAGATGTTCTTTTGGCTTATCCCTATTCGCTGTAAGTAGCGTATATAGGTCTTCTTCTAGGTTTGTAGTGTTCATTCCTGTAGGGGTTATCAAATTCGCTTCCCTAACTATTCCACTTTCCTCTACAGTATACTCGTGAATCAGAGTCCCTCTCGGAGCTTCGACAACACCTACACCTATACCAGCCCTAGTTTGCTTCGGCCTTTCTTCATCTTTCAACGTAGATGAAAGCTCTTCTGCTATCTTAATCGCCTCCTCAGCGTAGTGAACGATTTCGAGCGCCTGCGCAAGATTGTTGTGAAATGGGTTGTCACTCGGGAACTTAATAGGGCAGTTCTTAAGCAGTTGTTTTGCAACCGGATTCAACCGATCGTTGAACAAGTTTACCCTCGCTATTGCTCCAACCCGGAATCCGTGTCCTTTCAAGACGCAGAACTTGCTTGTCGAATATGGTTTAAAAACTTCCGTGAGGTAGTTTCTGTATTCCTTCGCTTCCACATTTAGACCCTTATTCGTCACGAGTCTTCCACAGTAAGCGGGAAAGTGCTCTCCATCATCTAATGCAAGGTACTCCGTAACTCTCTCAAACTCTGGGTAGTTGAGGCTTGCAAATAGGTTAAAAGTCTGGATGCAATCACCCATTATACTCTTAAAACCCTTCGCCAACTTCTCCAAATCTTTCTTGGACGGAAGCTTTGCAAATCCTCCTGGGATAGAGTTGATCGGATGCACTGCCCTTCCACTAACGATTTCGATACACTTATTTCCCACACCTCTCATCCTAACACACCTCTTCACAACCTCTGGAAACTTTACGTAAAGATCTGACAGGCGATTTATGCCAAGGTAGTCTGCTGCCGAAAGCAGGTAAAGGTGTAGGGTGTGGCTTACAATAATTTGTGAGGAGATCATAAGTTTTCTAAGCATCCTCGTCTGCTCCGAAACCCCGATACCCATTGCGTTCTCAAGCGCTTGCACCGCAGCTAGGTTATGAGCTATGGGACAGACCCCACAGATCCTTGAGGACATCTGTGGCACTTCGTCGGCTCTTCGACCCCTTAGGAGGCTTTCAAAGAGCCTTGAACCTTCTAAGATCTCTAGGCGCACTTCCACCTTTCCGTCCTTGATATCAAAGTGGACCCTTCCGTGACCCTCGATCTGGGTAACGTACTCATCGTATATTATCATCGATCTTCACCTCCTGCTTCTCTAAATAAAGGAGCCAGAGGTGCGAACTTTCGAAATAACCTAATCACATCATCTTTAGAAGCAATCTTCTTTAGCAGTTCAAGCTCTGCGCTCATCTGTGGCTCCTCAAGCGGTCCTCTACAACCGTCGCAGGGCATCCCTGCAGATGGGCAAGGTGCACCACAGCCGCCGTAAGTAACTGGACCAGCGCACGCTATTCCCTCAAGTAGGAAACAAGGGTTCCCCTTACTCTTGCAGTCCATACAAACCGGACGGGTATGTTCCCGCGAGATTCTGCCCGCTAAAAGATCGCTTACGAGCCTTTCGAAGTCTTCTGGGGCGATCGGGCAGCCACGAAGCATGAAGTCGACCCTTATGATTTCAGACAGCGGCTTAATGTAGAGTATCTCGATCTTATCGGCGTTCTCACCGTAAACGTATTTCTTCGCCTCTTCTATGCCTATGAAGTTGTTTAGCGCAGCAATGCCTCCGAAACAAGCACAGCTGCCAAGGGCTACTACGAGTTTGCTATACTCTCTTATCTTCTTGACAAGCCCGAGCTCATGGCTCGTAATCACAGCACCTTCTATGAAGGCAACGTCGAACTCTTCCCATCTGTTAACCCTTTGTCCAAAGCGAAAGTGTAGAAATTCGACACTTTCGAGGATTCTTTCTATGAACTTCGAGTTCAGAATCTGAACTTCACAACCTTCGCAATCGGTTAGATCAAAAATTGCAACTTTCGGCTTCGTCCAGATCACCTCATATCGCTTCAGGTAACTGCTTTATTTCCGCATAGTTAAAAACTGGGCCGTCAAGACAACAGTATTTGTTGTTTATCTGGCAGCGTTGGCATTTACCAACCCCGCACTTCATGTGCCTTTCTAAAGAAAGGTAGATCGAGGAGTCGGGCATTCCAGCCTTTTTGAACTCTTGGATGACGAACTTGTACATTACTGGTGGTCCGCAGATTATTCCAACGGCATACTTTATCGGGTAGTCTAGTTTTGCGAATAAAGTTGTCACTACTCCGATGTTTCCCTTCCAGCCGCTTGGCTTCCCGTCTGGAAGCTTATCTGAGTCGACGGTTACCAGGAAATTGCATTCATTGGCCCATCTTTCAAACTCCTCTTTGAAGAGAAGATCAGCTGGGGTTCTAGCACCATATAAAACCGTAATCTTGCCGAACTCGTTCTTGTTACACAGAACGTGGTTTAACGAACTTCTCAAAGGGGCCATTCCTATACCACCCGCAACATAGACAATGTCTCTACCTTTTATCGTCTCGAAAGGGAACCCGACACCATAGGGGCCTCGTATCCATACGTAGTCGCCAGCCTTCTTTCTATGAAGCGCGTTCGTGACGTTCCCAACTCTTCTGACACAGAGGTCTATGTATTCTTTCTCATAGGGGCTTGAAGTTATTGATATCGGTGCTTCTCCGACACCAGGGATGGAAAGTTCCACGAACTGCCCAGGATAGTATTTAAAGTTATTCACTTCTAGCCTAAAAACTTTCGTATCGTAAGATTGCTCTGTAATATTGAGAATCTTGCTCTTAAAAGGCCTGTAAATGTTTTCCATCTTACGCGCCTCCCAACTTGCTCAAGATTTCTAGCATGTCTATCTTAGCAGGGCAGAACGTTATGCACCTTCCGCAACCAACACAGCTGGGTACTCCGAATTCGTCTACAAAGGTCTTAAACTTATGCACGTAGATGTTTCTGTATCTTGCTTTTAGGTCCTTCCTGAAGTTGAGTCCTCCGGCGACTCTTGCAAAGCTCAAAAGTAGGCAAGAGTCCCAGCATCTTGCCCTCAAACCCTCGTCCGGAACTACAAAGGTTTCGTCAATAACATCGTAGCAGTAGCATAGTGGGCAGACGAGTGTGCAGTTCGTGCAACCTAGGCATCTCTTCGCATTTTCCTCCCAGAGAGGATTGTTGTAGTCCTCCAAGATTCTTCTGCTGATCTTGTAAATGTCAAGGTGAACTTTTTCATCGTAGTCGATCTTCAGTTCTCTTTCTTCAACAGTCTCGGGGCCAAAGTAGAGTTGTGAGAGGAATTTTCTCCCCTTTTCTGTCATCGAAAATCCGACGTATTCGTCTCCCTCTGCCTTTAGGAAGAGGTCACAGGCGTTTGTTAGAACATTCGCTCCTGTGGACTTGCAGAAGCAGTTCTCATTAGGTTTGCAGGAGACGCCGATTACTAACATTTTCTCACGTCTTGCTCTGTAGTAAGGATCGTTCCAGAATACTAGATCAAGTCTGCCGATTGCGTTTACGTCACAGAGGTGTAAACCGAAAAACGCTATCTTTTCGTCTGAGATCGTTTCTTTAAACTCACCACCGTCAAAGGCGAAGATGGGCTCCTTGTAAGGTATCAGAAAATTTTTCGGTGGTAAAATAGTAGTTGGGTAGTCCAATGTAATATCGCAGAAATCTTTGACCTCTATAAAAGCGTAGGTATTTCTTCTTTTCGTAGGAGCAATCACTTCATATTCTTCCCTTACGTCGTGGAAGAGCTTTTTCAGATTCTCCTTTTTGATTTTTTTACCCATCAAATCTTATCATTGTTTAATAGCTCAAGTGCTATTTTTAATTTTCTTTTAGAGGTGTCCTCCTCTACTCTGTGTAAAAAGAATACCCGCTACCCCTCGTTTACGTTTCCGGCTTGATTGGCAGGCGGAGGTCTCTCTGGAAAGCCGCAAAGGGATTAGGAGTATATGGGTAAATGTTAAATGCTAAATCCATAAGTAAGGGGGTTAAGGGGTATGGTTAAAGTAGATGAGTACGAGGTTAAAGAAGGTCTCTACTATTCTACAGACTACTTCTGGGTTAAAGTGGAGGGGAAGAGGGCTAGATGCGGGTTAACCGACTATGCTCAGAAGATGCTGAAATCCATAGTCTATATCGATGCCCCTAAACCTGGAACCGATGTGACCCAAGGAGAGGTCTGCGGCTCAGTCGAATCTGTAAAAACAGTTACAGATCTCATAAGCCCCCTGAATGGCAGGGTTGTCGAGTATAACACCTCCCTTGATAATAACCCTGGTCTCATAAACTCCGATCCATACGGTAAAGGGTGGATATTTGTAGTTGAGTCGCCTGATCTGCGAGGAGATTTATCAAAGCTGATGGACTTTAACAAGGCGGTTGAGTGGCATAAGGAGCTCCTTAAACGGTAGGTTAAGTGCTGCTAATGAGCAGAGGCGATGCCCTTTTATCTATATGTTGTTTGTATCTTTGTTACCAGCTTTTTGAGCATCCTATTGGCGTTATGTGATGTGCGTAACAGATCTGCTCAGTCTAGTTATGCAAAAACTTTAAAAGTAGTTTGTTCGTTTATTGGTTAATCAAAGATTGGTGATGAGCGCCCTGAACCCTAAGAGCAACTATCAACTACCCCTAACGATCTACTACCATAGATTCTTCTAGTGGATTAGGGAAGCTGGTGTTGTGGTTTGGTTTATCTTCCATCTTTAGGTAAGAAGTATGAGGAATACGCCTATGTGCTTGACTTCATACGGAGAGGAAGATCTGTGGTGATAAAGGGGAGAGAGGGCCCCCTTGTGCAGGCTCTAGGTGAAGAGAGGCTTACACTCCTAGAGATACTTGCTGTTGAAGGCGCTTCTTTTGAAGTGGGTGAACGCATCTACATAGGGAAAGAGGGTAGGACGAAGGTGCTGAGCGTATTAGGGCGCTTAAACTACGAAGATCTGACCGCAGATGCTAAAGCAGAGCTGCCCAGAGTAGTTGAGCAACTCGTTCTGAGTAACGAAAAAAGGTTTGTTGCGTATTTTAACGAGCTTCAACCAGTCACCCCACGGCTCCACGCGCTGGAGCTCATCCCCGGAATAGGTAAGACCTTCATGTTCCAGATACTTGAGCAGAGAAGTAAGAAGCCTTTTGTCTCATTCGAGGATATTCAGAAGAGGGTTGGGCTTAGGGAGCCAGCGAAGCTTGTTGCTAAGAGGATTGTTGAGGAGCTCACTGGGAACTGTAGGATCAATATCTTTGTGAGGAAATGAGTCGGCGAAGATCTCTTGGGCAGCATACTCTTATCGACCCTACTGTCGTTAGTGCTATTGTGGAGGCTGCTGAGTTAAAGGGTGATGAGGTCGTATATGAAATAGGCACTGGCAGTGGTGTGCTGACAGAGAAGCTCTGTAAAGCGGCTGGCAGAGTCATATCCTCTGAGATCGATGAGAAGTTCTATAATGCTGCGTTAAATAAGCTGAATTACCCTAACCTAACCCTCGTTAAAGGAGACGGGTTTGGTATCGATGTCGAGTTTGACGTCTTTGTCTCCAGCCTACCCTACCACTGCTCCTCAAGATTTGTAAGATGGCTATTAGGCAAAAGGTTCAAGAGGGCTGTTGTGCTCCTTCAGAAGGACTTCGTTGATAAGCTCTTGGCTAAAGTTGGTAGCGAATGCTATAGGGCTGTTTCGGTCTTAGCCCAACATGCCTTCACAATCTCACCTATATTGAATGTACCTCCCGATGCCTTTACACCTAAACCAAAGGTTCACTCTAGCGTCGTGGTGATGATCCCAAGGCCCAGCATCAATCTTAGTGAAGAGGTCGTGAAGGCTGTCTACAAACTCTTTGCATTGAGAAAGAAGAAGGTTTCAACAGCCTTAAAGATCTTGACCGATTGTGCAGAGCTAGGGCACTTGACGCAAAACCTTTTAGATAGGCGTGTAGCTTTCCTAGCACCATCAGAAGCCATTAGTTTGGCTGAGCTGTTAGTTAAGAGATATGTCTGAACCTTATAAGCCTCGAGAGGACAGCTTTCTGCTTAGAAGAATCGTAGAAGGTTTCTCAGCCGAAGCTGCCTTAGAGATCGGTTGTGGTGTCGGTTTTGTGTTAGAAGCGCTTGCTCAAAGATGCCGATGGGTCGTCGGCGTTGATGTTGACAAGAACGCCTTGCTCCTAGCGAGGACTAGATTAAGGGGTGAGGGTCTAGCAAACTTCGAGCTCGTCCGCTGCTCCTCAGCAGAGGCATTCAAAGCTGGCTCATTTGATCTGGTCGTTTTCAACCCACCCTACCTCCCCTCCGAAAGAATTGAAGACTTGGCGGTAGATGGTGGAGAAGAAGGTGCTGAGGTAACATTAGGTTGGCTAAAGGAGTGTGCTAGGGTGGTTAAGCCATCCGGCAAGGTTGTTTTGATCACCTCAAGCTTAGCCTCTCAGGATCGGTTGATTAAAGGCGCTAGGCGTCTGGGTTTCAAGATTAAGCTTATTGCTACACAACCACTCTTTTTCGAAGAATTATATGCATATGAGCTCAGCTTAGGCTAAGATGTATGCAGCTCGACAACATCCCCATCCATAAGCCTAAAGTTTCTACCAACTTTGACGCCTTCTGGTAAACCTCTACGCCACAGTCGTGCAAAGCTGAAGAATTTTAGAAAGTCCTTATGTATCTCGGCGGCCAAATCTATCACGGTAGCGCCCTCATCGAGTAATATGGGTTTGTCTACTGGTTGCGAATTAGGCGCTTTGGTGTAAACCCTAATCTTTCCTAATTTGGACAATATCTGCTCCACGAGTTCGTCTTGATCAAGATGTTCGACGCATATGATGTTACTGAACCCCATCCCCCTAACTGTATCCATAGCTGCCGTAGTGAGTGGTATGAACTGCAGATTTTTAGCCTCCCTACCGAAGATTACCGCCTCAAGATCATCTAGCGTGGCGTTTCTACTAACCTCTACTATGGCGTTTCTTATCATATACGANTTCAGNAAGTCAACCGCTTCTCTCTCGCTTAGGTAGTTCGAGCTCCCCACAACCCTTATCCCGCCCGAAGGTGTCTGTTTGATCTCTACGTCCAGCTTCGGCTTCTTAACTTCGATATCGTGCTCTTCAAACCACTCAACCAGCTCTCTAATGTATTCCACGCCCTCATCTTTCAGCGGCGTAAGGATCACGTCGCTGTTCCTCGCCACACTGAGAAACCGCTCTTGCTTCTCATCACCCAACCTTCTATCAAAAGGCGTAAGCACGAGCTGCAAAGTCAGCCCAGCACCTCTTAAGGCGCCAACGAGAGGTGAGGCTAAAGCCTCGTGTAGCTTAGCATTCTGCTTCGATATAGCGTTAAAGAAGTCTAGTGAAGTCTCTACGCTGCCCATCACCGCTGCTTGTAGCGCCCCTTCTTTTTTGATGACCCACTCGCTTCTTGTTGTGGTTCTTCGGCGAAGCCTAGCCCTCTCAAGCTCCTCCTCTAAGGCGGCTATCTGCCTCTTTATCGACATCTCGAGCTTCTCTGTACCCTTATGCTTAGGGAAACTTGAGTAGAACTCTTTAAGTAGCTTAAGTTTCTCGGCTGGATCCTTGGCTGCAATTGCTTCAGCCCACTTTGCCTTAGCCCGTTCTGGTAGGTTTGTAGGCATCTCCGCCCGACGTCCTTAAAGTAGATGTAGGGGCTAGATAAAGTCGTTTTTCGAGTGATAACCTTTTTCAGATACTATTTTAAGCGAAATCTTCATAACACATGAAATCAAGTAGCTCTGCGACTAAATGTGGTTGAACCGCTCCTACCCCTAATATTACTGCTTACAGGTCTGCTAGTAAGCTTTTTCTCCTCTCTACTGGGGCTAGGAGGAGGTGTGATTTTAATCCCTATACTCATACTAGGTTTTGGTCTAACCACACACAACGCTGTGAGCACAAGCTTAGTAGCTGTTTTAGCAACCGCTGCCTCAGCGACCTTGGAATATGCGAGGCAGAAGCGTATTGTATTCAGACTAGGCTTACTTACTATTGCCGCGACAATTCCAGGTGCGTCTTTAGGTGCTGATATCAGCCAGTATGTGTCATCACGAATGCTCGCAGCAATTTTTAGCGCGATCATCATCTGTCTCGGTTTTATTATGCTCTTTGGCCAAGAACCGAAAGGTGGAAGTGATCATCCCAACACCAAAAGATTAGCCTCTGGGCACCTGTTAAACCAACTTGCCTCTTTTTCACTATTCTTCTGTGTAGGGCTAGTTGCCGGAGTACTTGGTATTGGTGGTGGAATACTTGTTGTGCCTATTTACAATGTTCTTTTAGGTGTTGGAATATATTATGCTGTAGCAACATCTACCTTCACGATAATCTTCACATCATTAGCAGGGTTACTAAGGCACTACACGTTAGGTTATCTGCTTCTTGAATACGCCCTCCCTATCACAATAGGCGTACTCATTGGAGCGCAGCTTGGACCGAGGCTTAACAAGATGCTGAATACCCAACTACTTCGAAGAATCTTCGCTTTAGCAATTATAGGCTTGAGCATCTACCTATTCATCACAAAATTCCTCTTAGCTTAGTCGTTAATCTTAGATAAGTTGAGTAGATTAAGGTTAGTGTGGTATGAAGCTGAGTAATCTCTCGCTTGCCATAGTAGAGCCCACTTACCCTGTTAATGTTGGGCATCTGGCTAGGCTTGTCAAGAACTTTGGGCTTTCCTCTCTTATCCTCATCAACCCCTCTTTTGATATGGAGGAAGCACTACCTTATGCTTCACACGGCGCTGACATTTTAAGATCCTCTAAAACGATGTCGTTTAAGGAGGTCTTAGAGCGTTTTGACCTCGTTGTGGGTACAACTGCGATACCAGGAGGCTCAAGAAATATTACACGAGACGTTGTTGCACCAGAGGCTGCTGCGAAACGTATCTTGAGTAGCAGAGGGTCTGTATGCATATTATTTGGTAGGGAAACCACTGGTTTAACAAACGAGGAGCTTGAGCTCTGCGATATGGTCATTTCGATACCTACAGGCACAGCCTACAGAACCCTTAATGTATCCCACGCTGCAGCCATAATTCTCTATACACTCATAGCCACACCCAGCTTAAGGACTAAGAGAAGCGAGGTGCCAAGAACCCTAAGAGCCCTATTGCTTAACTCCGCTGTAGAGTTAGCGAACCTATCAGGTTTCCCAAAATATAAGATACCGCTTCTACGCGAGGCTCTGAAGATAGTTATAAACAGAAGTAGCCCCACATCTAGAGAGGTGACCCTTATTTTAGGTCTTTTTAGAAAGGCTATTCTCGCTTTAAGCAGAAGAAGTTAGTCCTTCTTGAATAGGTAGACTCCTCGCATAACCCTCTGCGTAGGGTCCTCGACCAATATAGGAAACTTCTTCACCGAAGTTAAGTGGCATAATTTTAAGCCGACCTTAGCAGCTTCTTTAGCGAGGTCGAAGGAGAGTACACGGCTTGTTCTTGTTTTGACGCATGGTATTACTATTGCTGCTCTACCTTCCCGTTTAAGGTGCTTGCTTATTGATGGTAAGCTGTTGCAGTAGGTTTTGCTCGCCTTCTCCAGCATCCTTTCAGCTTCTTGATCTGGTGGAGGTTGTTTTAGAGGGGGTAATAGTATGGGTTCGGTAGCCACACCATCCACAACCCTTCCTCTGAGTATTTTGTGTAGCCGCTCAGCGTATCCAACGTGTATCTCAACCTTCACATCTTCAATCCCATACTGTTCTATTATCCACCCTAGGTTTCTACGCGCATTCCCAACCCTAGTAGCATCAGCATCCACACCGATAACATTTACACCACACATAACCGCCTCTCCTAGTATGGTGCCCAGTCCGCAGAAGGGGTCGAGTAGGGTCTCGCCTCTCTTGCACCCAGTCAAGTTAACCAAGATCCTCGCTAACTTAGGTGGCATAGTTATCTTAGGGTCTTGGAAAGGGCGCTCTAAGTCTCTCCGCCTAAAGCCGAGGTGGTCGACAACCGCGATGGTTCTGCCTATCAACCAGTTTCTGTACTTCACAGCTAAAACCTCGAAACCATCCTCAATAACCTTCTCCTCTCGCAGCCGCTGGGATGAAACTTCATACTCCCAGCTCGAGCCGAGCCTATACAACTCTCCTCTGAGCATCTTAGTCTTCCTAACTCCCCACGCCTTAAACGCCTCTTTTAGACTCTGCTGGAGTGTTTCTGCAAACTCTTCTGCCGAATCTTTGCTATCTGAGTATGTGCTAACAGCCCACTTCATCTTATCTGATGCCGAATCAGCTAGGATATCTAAATCCAGCCCCTCAGCCCCATCGACTTCGGCTAAGATTTCAGCAACTTTATGCACACCAGCCAACCCGCTCCAAATCTGAGGGCTTATTTCCTCCGCTTCCAATACGAGGCATCTACCAACTCTACCAACTACCCTATAGTTTAGGTTAAGGCTGATGAGATAGGTTTCTACTTCAGCTTCAGAGAGTGTGCCATAAGCTAATGTTAACACATATTTTCTAGCAGCCATCTCTACTGAATGATGTTATGCATCGCTATGAGGTCTTGCGCAAAGACTGAGAGCGAAGATGGTATATCCACCTTAATCGGGTCTTTCAGCGACTTACCCAGACTCTTCTTGAGGTTCCAGACCTTCGAATTAAACTCAACTATCTCACTAGTCTTTGATGCTAACGATCTGTCCCAGATCGGTTCGGGAAACCTCTGCTTATGGATACTCTCTTTCCCATAGAGCCTACGCCAAAAGTAGTCTGTGATGTGTGGTGTGATAGGTGCGTGTAGGAGGAGGATGCTCTTTATGCATGTATGTAGAGTCGACCAAGCAGCCCTCTGCCCCAAAGGGTCATCAGCCCTATAGGCTCTAGGCTTAACCATCTCAACGTAATGTGATGCGAAGAGGTTCCAGACGAAGACCCGCAGCCTATTAGCCGGTATGAAGAAGTTAAAATCTCTATACCCCTTCAAGCAGTCGTCTATGAGATTCGAGAGCTCAGCCAAGATCCACCTATCTGTAGATGTTGGTTCAGCACCTTCCACCACCGGAAAGCTCGAGATGAATCTCAGAAGGTTCCAGAGCTTAGTCATATACTTCTGCATAGATGCTATCTTAGCTTCTGAGCATCTGAAGTCAGAACCTAGACTTGCTTCTGAAGCAGACCACAGCCTAAACGCATCAGCACCATACTTCTTCAAAATAGGGATGGGGTCTAAAACATTCCCCTTACTTTTACTCATCCTCTCACCCTTCTCATCTACACCATACCCCATTATCCAAGCGTGCTTGAAGGGCGCTTTACCGGTCAACTGATAGCATCTGAGCACAGTATAGTGAAGCCAAGTCCGAACGATATCCTTACCCTGGGGTCTAATTGTCACAGGATACGCCTTCTTGAATAGCTCCTCGTTACGCCTGTAGCCCGATATGAAGAGCGGTGAAATGCTGGAGTCCATCCAAGTGTCAAAGGTTCTGGTATCACCTACGAACTCTGTGCTGCCGCAGCGTCTGCACCTTGCAAAAGGGCTTTCATCACACCACGGTCGATAGTATTGCCCACCTTCAGGCACATGAGGCTCGCCGCATTTCTTACAATACCATACAGGGATCTCGGTTGCATAAACCCTCCTCCTCGAGATAGGCCAGTCTATGTTAAGCGAGTCGATCCAGTTCAAGTAGAGCTGCCTATGCTCCTCTGGGTGGAAGATCAGCTGCTGGGCTATCTTCCTAAGCTCGGGTACGAAGTCGAGCTGCTTAAGATAGAACTCCATCATGGGTATTATTTCGATTGGTGTCTTGCTTCGCTCACACACAGGAGTTCTATGCATAATAATCTCCTCCTTCACCAGAAGCCCTCTTGAAGAAAGGTCCTCTATTATCTTCGACCTAGCTTCACTTACAGTGAGCCCGGCGTAGGGCCCAGCGTTGCTGGTCATTCTTCCACTTTCGTCAATCGCTATGATCTCTTTTAACCCGAGTTCTCTGAAGATGAGCACATCCGTGTAGTCACCATAGCTGCAGACCATAACGACTCCTGTGCCGAACTCAGGCTTAACCGATGGATGAGGCCTTATCTCGACCTCGTGATCAAAAATCGGTACTACGGCGTGCTTCCCATGCAGCTTCTTATACCTTTCATCTAAAGGATGGACAACCACCAGCCCACAGGAGCAGAGGAGCTCTGGGCGGGTGGTGGCGATGATCAGATCTTCACCAGTTTCCTTTACCTTAAACTTTGTGTAGACGAGCTTCGTTGGCCTCTCTTCATAAACAACCTCAGCATCGGCTATAGTGGTCTTGCAGTCTATACAGTAATTGTTTGGTCTCGTAGCCGCATAGATCAGCCCCCGATTCCATAGCTCTATGAAGGTTTCTTGGGTCAACTTTCTGTATTCTATGGAGTCTGTCCTGTAGTAGTGTGCAAAGTCTCCGCTTACCCCCATGCTCTTCATAACATCAATCATCTCTGCTTCTAACTCGTCGAGCGCGTGCCTACAGAGCTCTATGAACTTCTCTCTAGGCAAGTCGTGCATCTTAACCCCATACTTCCTCTCGGTATAGATCTCTACAGGCAAGCCGTTGCGATCGATACCGATGGGAAAGTATGTTTCGTAACCCATCATGCGGGCTGTTCTAGCTATCATGTCGATCTGAGCGTAGTGAGAAGCTGCGCCTATGTGCCAAGGTCTACCAGAAGGGTAGGGTGGAGGAGTGTCGATAACGAAGATCTCTTTATCCGTATCTGGGTTGAACGTGTAAACATCTTCAGCAACCCACGTCGCTGCGACCTCCTCTTCTAGCCTATGATCCCAACGCTTCTCCTCGACTCTGGGTTTAAACATCTGCTCCTCCACCCTTTCCACCACCAAACACACTCGATGGTAAACACTCTTCCTCCTAATCTAAATAACATTTTCTCATCAAGGCGCTATATGGAAGACGAAGCCAGATATGAAGCTTATGACCATCATAAGCAACACCACAAGCGATAAGATCGCAAACTTATATTCTCTGTTAAAGAGGAATACACCTAGAGCCACAGCAACCCTTAGGTAGGGTGTGAGTATAAGCACAGCAGCACCCATCAGCGCTAACGTATAAACCACTTCTGGCATATTTGGCAGAGTGATGTGTAGCGCCAAAGCTGAGGCGAATAGTAGGCTGCTGATTATGACCCCAGTTATCAGCACAAGATAGATCGGCTTATTTATATCCAACTCCGCTCACCTCAGATAAGTGGCAGCCTCAAGCCAAGCGTGAGAAGCAGACCCTTGCCGAGCATGTTGTAGCCAATGTAGCACATGAGGAGGAAAAAGAAGACTTTCAGCCACTTAACCCTGATCCTATTCATCAAAGCGGTCCCAACGCTCGCACCTAACATAGTGCCTAATGCTGCTGGCGCTATATACTCTAGGTTTAGAAGTCCCGCTACAAAATATAATATGGCGCTTGTCGCTGCTGTTACCCCTATCATAAACTTGCTTGTAGCAACAGCGGCCTTAAGCGGCACATTCATGAATATGTTCATTACAGAAACTTTGAATATGCCCCCTCCTACACCAAGTAGACCAGAGCCTAAGCCTGCGAGGAATGACACTATCCAACCTATGATAGAGTTTTTGACAAGGTATTCTACCTTATGATTGATAGACATATCGAAGTAGTCTCCTCTAAGATTAAGGTACTTTGAGACCCTGTCCTGGGTTATATTCATAAAGTCGTTGCTTTCGGTCCTCTTGACCTCCCTCTTAACTGAGAGTATCTGAGAAAGGGCGAGATAGAAGGCTAGTAACGCAAATACCACATACAAGTAGTTCCCTGAGACGATCAAGACGAGTAGAGCGCCGATGAACGCACCTATTGTTGTTGAGGTCTCTAAGAAGATGGCTAGGCGGATATTAGTGATTCTCTGCTCAACATATGAAGAGCCTCCTGAGATGCTTGTAGCTACGACCGTAACGATACTTATCGCGATAGCCTCCTTTATCGGAACTCCGAATATTATTGTTAGAACTGGTACGATAATTATTCCACCTCCTATTCCCATAAGAGCACCTAGGAAGCCGGCTACAAATGTCCATCCGAGGAGGGTAAGTTGAGAAGTAACCTCAAGCATCAGTCTGGATGCGTAATACCCTGTTATATAAGTGATTGTCTCTAAGCCGTTTTCAGCCACTACGTAAGTTTAACCCAAGCAGCACTTAGAAAAGATTATAGTAAGCAACGAAGCAATTATATATTAATGGCTAACAGGTTGGGGTAGCGGGTTGGGTAAGACAATCGCTGAAAAGATTTTGAGCGAGCATGCTGCTCGCAGCGTGTCTGCAGGTGAAGTGGCAGTCGTCAAAGTAGATTATGTGTTTACACACGACGCAAGCGGACCACTATTATTGAAGCAGCTCAAGGAGCTCGGTGTATCAAAGCTCCATAACCCCCTGCGCACAATAATCTTCATCGATCACGTTGTTCCAAGCCCTAGGAAAGAGATCTCGAATGAGCAGAGCGCCTTACGGAGGTTTGCTGCTGAAGCGGGTTGCGGATTTCACGAAGCAGGCTCAGGGATATGCCACCAACTCATGGCTGAATACTACGCTTCACCCGGTCAGATCATAGTAGGTACAGATTCACATACGGTTACAGCTGGTGCACTAGCAGCGTTCGCAACAGGCATGGGTGCTACAGACGTGGCTGTGGCCGCAGCACTCGGCAAGACGTGGCTCCGCGTACCTGAAACTTTCAGAGTCGAGGTTAATGGTTCTCTGCAAAAAGGCGTGTACGCGAAGGATATCATACTTCACCTCATAGGATTGCTCGGCGCAGATGGTGCCACCTATAAGGCGCTTGAGTTCGTAGGCGATACTATAGATTCACTGCCGATTTCTGAGCGGTTGGTCTTATGTAACATGGTGGTTGAGGCTGGTGCTAAAGTAGGCTTCACACCCTCTGACGATGTTACCAAGAAGTACTTAGCTGAACGGGGTAGGGTTGAGGAGTTCAGAGAGATCAGAAGCGACGACAACGCATCCTACGAGCGTGTCATCAAGATTGATGCTGCAGCGCTTGAACCGCAGGTTGCGTGCCCACATTCTGTAGATAACGTCAAGCCAGTAAGCGAGGTTAAGGGGGTTAAGGTGGACCTGGTCTTCATAGGCAGCTGTACCAACGCAAGGCTTGAAGATCTTCATATTGCGGCGTCGGTGCTGAAGGGTAAGCAGATTCACCCAGAAACAAGGTTGATAGTTACACCAGCCTCAAAAGAGATCTACATCAAAGCGATGGCTGATGGCACGTTAAGTACGCTGATCGAGGCGGGCGCTTTAATAACACCACCGGGCTGCGGCTTATGCTTCGGCGCATTAGGAGGAATCCCTGCTGACGGCGAAGTTATTTTCACAACGACCAATCGCAACTTCTTGGGTAGAACGGGTAACCCAGCTGCATACACCTACCTTGGTTCTCCAGCCACCGCTGCCGCGACCGCCTTAAAAGGTAGGATTACAGACCCTAGGGATGTGGTGTAGTTGGCTGGTAGGGCGTGGAAGTTTGGGGATAATATAACCACAGATCATATAGCGCCTGGTAGATACTTCCATCTCCGCTCCAATTTAGAGGAGTTGGCTAAGCACGTGCTTGAGGATGCTAGGCCAGAGTTCCCCTTAAATGTGAAGAAGGGTGACTTCGTGGTTGCTGGTGTTAACTTCGGATCAGGCTCGAGCCGAGAGCACGCCCCCACTATAATAAAGCTTGTGGGTGTAGAGGCAGTGCTGGCTAAATCTTTCGCTAGAATCTTCTACAGAAACGCCATTAACATAGGTCTGCCTGCTGTGATCTGTGACACTTCTCTGATAGAGGATGGGGACACCCTGTCACTCGATCTTTCAGCAGGAGTAGTGGTTAACCACACAAAAGGTTTGGAGATTCGCTTCCCACCTTGCCCGATACTATGAAGAAGATTTTAGAAGTAGGTGGGCTGATACCTTATATAAAGCGGTTCGGAGATCTGCAGCTCTAAGCGTAGAGCCTCCAAGTATATTCACACTTTGTGCATCGGTAAAACTGTGTGGTAGGCTCATCTCCACCTCTCGTTTGCAGAAACCACCAGTACGCTTCATTATTGTGGCATCTGGGACACTCTATCGTTGTGGTGGGCATCGTCTTGATCTCCCTCTCCTCATCCCCAACGACCTTAATCACCCCTTCACCTTCTGCCTCCTTTAGCACCGGTTTTGTGGTACTCTTCGCTATAGGCTCCCAGTAGCCACATTTATCACACGCTAAAGCGGGTTCGCTCTTCCCCTCGGTCTTCACCTGCCTATACCTTAGCTTCGTTCCACACTTAGGGCAGAACTTCATCTTCACACACCTCCCTTCTTCAGACTAGATTCAGTTTTGTCCAGCATCTCTTTTATCGTCGCAGCGGCTCTTTCTGCGCTTGCCAACAAGGTCTTAGTAGGATCTTCTTTACTTTGAATAGTTAGCTTGGTTTCAGCCAATAGAGGATGAGTAGGAGCGACCCCAGCAAATATCACCTTGTCATCCTTTAGAAGCTCGTGGTGTAGTATATCTGCTAACGCTACATCTTCGTCTACAAAGCTAACCTCAAGCAAATCGCCCTTCTTAGAGAGGTGCGTAGGCATCATGCTTACCTCCACCTTGCTTAGATAAAACCCTTTCTGCCTGCAGAAAATGTCAAGCCTTAAATATGGTTTCGGTAGGATGGTTTGAGGGGATGGTGTCAGATCTACTATTAGTTTTACTCACAGCGGGTTTTGCGGTCGTTGCTTCCCTGGTTATGCTTATCATAGCCTTAATAATTGCGCCGAAGAAGCCCAATAAGCCGAAGGAGATACAGTATGAATGCGGACAGATCCCAAGCGGCGCAGGTAAGTTCTCGTTGATGATGCAGTACTACGCCTACCTACTTATGTTTGTCGCCTTTGACGTGATGTCTATGTTTCTCTTCGCTTGGGGGGTCTCCATCTATAACGTTGGGTTAAGCGGTTTCTTAGCTGTGGTGCTCTTTATTGGCATCCTGCTGGTCCCGTTAGCGTTTACGCTTTATCACGCAGCGAGGCGTGAGATATGGTGAACAAATACATCTTATCTATAGTTTAGAGGTGGTTTTATGCCCATAATCAGAACCCTCGTAGGATTCTTAATTAGAATAGTGGTCTTGATTATAGTCATTCTTGCATTAGGTTTAATTGTGATAACAGCAGCCTACTACTTGATGGGTCCAAGCTTTCCTTTATCTCCATTTATGCTGATTAACCCTCAAGAAGCGTTAGCTTTCACCTTCGCACTTATGGATACCGACCTCTTTAAGATCGTGATCTTCCCTGGCTTTACGTTTGTGGCTCTGTATGGCGCTGTGGTTGTTTTATGGGAGAGAAAGCTATTGGCTAAGATGCAGCTCCGCATAGGCCCTTTGTATGCGGGTAAGTTTGAAGGTATCCTTCAGCCCATCGCAGATGTCATGAAGCTTCTCTCCAAAGAGTTGGTGGTACCTAAGGTCGCTGATCGCTTCTTCTTCATCCTTGCACCCATACTTACTGTGACTATCGCTACAGCGGCCGTCGCCGTTATACCTATTACTGAAAGGTGGGTGATAGCGAGGTCTGATATCGGTGTTTTAATCATCTTCGCTGTGCTAGCCTTCTTCCCTCTAACCGCTTTGATGGCTGCTTGGTCTTCTAACAGCAGATACCCTATGCTCGGAGGAGTAAGGGCGTTACATCAGCTGGTCGCATACGAAATCCCGCTCGTACTCTCTACTCTCGCACCAGTAGTGTACGCCGGCTCGCTGAACTTAATCGAGATCGTGGAGAAGCAGTCGAACCTATGGTTCATTCTACTGGCCCCGATCTCTGCACTAACCTTCTATATCTGCTCCTTAGCTGAGCTTGAGCGTATACCCTTTGATCTGCCTGAAGCTGAACCTGAAGTTGCTTCAGGGTGGCTGGCTGAATATGGTAGTATGAACTTTGGGCTGGTTATGGGTGTAGCGGTTTACATAAAACTCTACGTGCTCTCAGCTCTCTTTACCACAATATTCTTAGGTGGTTGGTTAGGTCCTCAGCCTCTGCCACCAGAGTTCTGGTTCCTACTTAAGACATTCATCGTAACAACCTTCCTAATTATACCCAGAGGCGTCTACCCGAGGTTAAGAGTCGATCTTCTTCTCAGGCAGAGCTGGGCAGGATACTTTATCCTCGCTCTCATAAATTTGGTTATAGCAGCAGCTGCCGTTTTAGGAGGATTCAAGCTATAGAGGGTGAGATAGCGGTTGGTTGATGTTACGTTCGCTGTGCTTGCCGCAATAACTGTAATCTCAGCAATAGTGGCTTTAGAGGCTAAGGAGGTCGTTTACGGCGCTATAGCATTAGCTCTCTGCTTTGTCGGAATTGCCGGCTTCTTCGCGCTTCTTGATGCGGTCTTCTTGGCGATGTTCCAACTCACAGTGTATGTTGGAGCGATCGCTGTGCTTATTCTCTTCACGGTTATGCTTGTGCGGAGAGAGCATTGGCTTAAGGTGAAGGAGGGGGTGCATAGAGTGGCTGGTGTGTTAGTTGCAATCGTAGTTGCTTTAGGCTTGGGCTACTTGGTCTACGCTTCTACGCTAACACATGTCACCCCTTCTGTTGGGCAAGCGCCCTTTACGCTCATAGGTGTGCAGATACTCTCAGATTATTGGCTAGCTCTTATCGCTTTGGCGCTCGTTTTAGCCTCTGCTGTAATAGGTGCTGTGGTCTTGGCTAAGCTGGAGAGGGATTGAGTTGGAGCCGCTTGTGAACTACTTGTTCGTCTCCGCTGCGCTCTTTGCTATAGGCGTCTATNGTC
>JGI20130J15133_1000254_pt1 | contig 49714 bp, 52 predicted proteins | sample WasSprMetagenome_FD_15133 | JGI IMG/M metagenome (IMG submission 15133) | reverse complement strand
GCAGCTGGTCAGCAAGGAGACGAACGCCCCGATGAACGTCTCCACCATAGAGATAATCCTATCCAAGTGAGCCCGGGCGCTGGGGCGGCGCTCGGCAGCCCTCCCTTTTTATGCGAAATATCGCCTGAGCCTTTCCGCGACCGCCTCGGGCATCGACTCCACGACGCTCTCCAAATGGATCCTCTCCATGAATCCGCAATCGCTCGTGTAATGGGAGCCGGGGTTCGGCCTCGAGAGGATCCTCACGTTCAAAGCGTAATATTCCAGCTCCCGATCAAGGGGCCCGGGCACGATGCTCATGTTGAAGCTCCTCGCGCCCAAATCGCGATATCCCCGGAGGATCCTCGTGAGCCCATCGGAGAGCTCCATCAGGACCGCGTCATCGATTCCCGATATGGAGGACGCCCCGGGCAATATCCCCAGGACCTCGTTGTTCCCCCGCGGCGCATAGCTCGCGAGCCAAACCACGGAGGGGCCCTCGCGGATCATCCTCTCCCCGAGCGCCCTCTCAGTCTCTATCAAATCCACCCAATAGCTGCTCCCATGACTCCCATAATAGGACTCGCTGCATCGGATCAGCTCCTCTTGGAACCTGGTGGGGATCGCGTCTGCTATGACTTGGAGATGGGGGTGCACTATGCTGGCCCCCGCCGGCGGCATGTAATTCCAGTTTATCGACCCATATATGGCCCTTGGATCCCTTTCCCCTATAATCGATAGGAATTCCACGCAAGCCCTCACGCAATCCCGGATGCCCTCCGGGGATATCTCGCCCAGCCCCGCGTCATGGGCTTCGGAGAACACAGCAACGCCGTGATATTTGCTGAACGGGTATAGGTTCGGGAAGACGATCGCGGATCCGACCTTGAGCCTCCCCCCCTTTATCAATTCATCCGGGAATTTGGGAGTCATCCTCTCGACGTTCTCGGGGCAAAACGCGCAGCCCTCCTTTGGGATCCTCGGCAAATCCTCGATCCCCGCCCCCTTGCTCGCGACCTCCTTCACCCTATTGGCTCGCTTTGCGTTTATCCTGCATCGGGCGCCGGTCAGCGGATCCCTCCGATATTCTATCGATTGGGTCTCCGCGGCGAATCCCAATGCCGGATTGCAAATCTCCGCCTCGCGGATCTCCTTTTCGAGGATCAAGCGCCCCAAGGCCATCCCCCCTCGCAGATCCCCATCCCCGATCGGGCGATCCAGCCCAATCGGGGTCGGGGAGCGCCCCCCGCCTCCATCGGCCCCTTCCTCCCCGATGGATGGGGGGCTCGCCTTTTAAACGATGGCGATCGATAATTTTAAAGCGCCCATCCCGCAATAGGCCCCATGGGGTGCAATACTCCCCATGATCTGCAGGCCAGAGGATTTAAGGGTGATAATACCGGTCGGGGGAGTGGCCAAGAGGCTCATGCCGCTCACGGCCACGACCTCGAAGGCTTGCGTCAGGCTCGTGAATATGCCGCTGATAGAGATAGCGATGCTGGGATTGGCGAGGCAAGGGGTTAGGAACTTCATATTCGGCGTTAAGGGCTATAGGAACTTCAGGGATCTATTCGATTACTTCCAGGACGGGCTCGGCTTCTCGGCCAAATACGGCCTTAGCCCGAGGGTCCATATAAAATATCAACCCAACGAGGACGATTGCGGCAGCGCGGACTCGGCCAGGATAGTCCTGGAGTATTACGATATAAGGGATCCCGTCTTCGGGGTTCAGGGCGACAATATATTCGATATAGATCTGAAAAGCCTGCTAGAGTTTCACGAAAGGAAGGGCGGGATCGTCACGATATGCCTCAAGGAGGTCGAGGATACGGAGGGCTATGGCGTGGCGGAAATCGACGGCGATATGAGGATCTATAGGTTCGTCGAGAAGCCGCCTAGGGATGAGGCCCCATCCAACTTGGCCAATACGGGCCTATACCTCTTCAGCCCCGAGATAAGGGAGGTCATGCGGGGCGATTGGGTTAGGGATAAGGTATCCAAGCGCGAGCGCTTGGATTTTGGCTACGATTTCATACCCCATTTGATAGAGTCCGGATACGGCGTTTACGGCTACATAATCAAGAAGGGCTGGTACGATGTCGGATCCCCCGAGCGATATTTGGAGGCGATGTACGATATATTGGCGGGGCGCTTGGAATGCCTCCAGGATTTCGAGGGCAGGATCTCCCCGGATAAGCGCATATGGATACAAGGCCAGAGCCCGGAGTCCCTGGCGAGGAGGAATAGGATAGTGGAGATGATAAGGGAGGGGAAGATAGAGGTCGAGGAGCCGGTTTTGATCGGGAGGCATTGCCAAATAGAGGAGGGCGTTAGGATATCGAACTCCTGCATAGATAACTATACGAGGATCGGGAGGGGTTCCGTGATCGAGGATTCGGCGATCATGGATAGGGTCCTGATAGGGGAGAACGCGAGCATAGATAGGAGCATAATCGGGAGGCACGTCACCGTGAGCTCCTCAAGGGATAAACCAACGCGAATACATTCGGTATCGGTCGTGGGCGATAACGTATGGATCGATGCGGGGTGCGTCCTATTCAAGGCCAAGGTGAGCCCCCATTTGAGGCTTAGGGAGTTCGATTACGAGGGTGAGGTCGATTCCGCGCCATAGCCGATCGATGGGCCCCTAAGGATCGGGGGGCGGGAGGCCTTTCGGGGAATCCCCGCGGGTTGATCCCATGCCGGATATATGCCTCGGCTTCGAGGTGCACCAACCCCTAAGGATCAATAGGGATTTCCGGAAGGAGCTCGGCGAGGGCAAAAGGCCGGAGGAGCTATTCGATATCTACTTCGATAATTGCTGGAACAGGGCGATTTTGGAAAGGGTCGCCAGGAAGTGCTACTTGCCGGCGAATGAGATAATCCTGGAGGATATAGATCGATTCAAGGGGAATGGGAAGAGGTTCAAGGTTTGCTTCAGCCTCTCCGGGATCCTGGTCGAGCAATTGGAGCGCTGGGCTCCGGAGGCCCTCGAATCCTTCAGGGATCTGGCCCGGAGCGGATGCGTCGAGCTCCTCGATCAAACCTATTATCATTCCCTCTCCAGCCTTTTCTCCTCGGATAGGGCGGAGTTCATCGAACAGGTCGAGCTCCACAGGGCCCTGATGAGGGATTGCTTTGGCCAAGAGCCCATCGTATTCGAGAACACGGAGTTCCTATACAATAACTCGATCGCGAGGACCTTGGAGGCGCTGGGCTACTCGGGGGTATTCACGGAAGGGGCCGAGCGCATCTTGGGATGGAGGTCCCCGAATCACCTCTACAGGGCCGATGGCGCCGGGATCGTCGTGCTATTGAGGAATTATAGGTTATCGGACGACATAGCCTTTAGGTTCTCCAACAGGGATTGGCCGGGCTGGCCCCTGACCGCGGATAAATACGCGGCTTGGCTATCGGCCACCCCCGGGGATTGCATAAACATATTCATCGATTATGAAACGTTCGGCGAGCATCAATGGCCGGAAACGGGCATCATGGAGTTCCTCAGGTGGCTGCCGATCGAGGTCTTGAAGCGCGAGAACCTCGCATTCAAAACGCCGTCCGAGCTGATATCGTCCCATTCCCCGGTCGGGGTGATAAGCGTGGGGGATTTCGAAACGGTTTCATGGGCGGATGAGGAGCGATCCACGAGCGCTTGGCTCGGAAACGATATGCAAAGGACCTGCTATCGCGCCCTGAAGGGGATGGAGGCCCCGGTCAAGGGATCCCGCAACGAATCCCTCATAAAGATTTGGAGGCTCCTGCAGGCGAGCGATCTGCTCTATTATATGTATACGCAGCCGCGCCCATCCCGCTCGGTTCATGAATACTTCAGCTCGCAACCCCCCGCGGCGGCCTTTTGGGCGCTCATGAGGATCCTATCGGATCTAAACGAGAGGATCGCCGAGGCCCTCCCGGAGCCGGCGAGGTCCTCATCGCTTTTCCTGCGCGTGGTCCCGCCGGATCGGGCCTTCCACTTCCACGAGGGCGGGGCCTATGCGGGCCTCTCCGCCCACTCGTTGGAGGAGTTCGGGGACGCCATCCTATTGGCCTCGGATGGATCCATAGGGTTCCACATGGCGCGGGGCGATTTCGAGAGATGGATCAGGCATACGATAGGCGATGCCGATCTGGCGGATGAGGTCGGCGGAATGCGCCTTGGGGGGATCGGGGAGCTGAGGGCGGCCCTTCGCGAGGCCGTGAGGAGGAGGGTATCGGAGCTGAGGGCCCGGGGGGGCTTTGGTTGGGGCTGAGGATAGCCCTATTGTCCTGGGAATCCTCCTATACGATCCAGGTCGGCGGGCTCGCCGCTGCGGTGAGCGGGCTCGCGGAGGGCTTGGCTAAGGCCGGCCATGAGGTCCACCTCTTCACGAGGGGGGCCCGAGGCCAGCCCCATTACATGCATATAAACTCGGTCCATTATTATACATGCCACTTGGATTGGGGACCGAACGTATTGGCGCTCGCGCACGATATGTCGAGGGCCATCGTGGAAAACGTCCGCTCCGTTGAGCGATACGCGGGCGAGTTCGACGTCGTGCATGGGCACGATTGGTTGGTCGTGGACGCCCTGCACGAATTGAAGGGGGATGGGCGCCCGATAGTCCTGACGTATCATTCCACTGAATACGGCCGGAACGGGGGGGTCTTCGGGGATTGGTGGGAATTCAAGGAGATCTCCGGGAAGGAGTGGTATGGGGGATACATAGCCAACAGGGTCACGACGGTTTCCAATTGCATGAGGGATGAGCTAAATTGGCTCTACAAGATCCCATTCGATAAGATCGACGTGATACCGAACGGGATCGATCCCAGTAGGTTCAAATTGAGCGTGGACCCCGGGAGGATCAAGGAGAGGTATGGGATACATCCGCTGGCCCCGATGATACTATTCGTGGGGAGGATGGAATATCAAAAGGGACCCGACCTCCTATTGGAGGCGGTCCCGAGGATCCTAAGGGATCGATGGGATGCGAAATTCGTATTCGTGGGGAGCGGGAGCATGAGGGGCTACTTGGAGGGCAGGGCGGGCGAGCTGGGCGTGGGGCATGCCGTGCGCTTCTTGGGGTTCGCCCCCCACCTCCAATATTTGGAGCTCCTCAATTCCTCCGATATCGTCTGCCTCCCAAGCAGGAACGAGCCATTCGGGATGACCCTGTTGGAGGCTTGGGCGGCCGGGAGGCCTGTGGTCGCGACCGACGTTGGCGGGTTCGGGGAGAACATAGATAACTTCTCAAATGGGGTGAAGGTCTACGCGAACCCGGATTCGGTGGCTTGGGGGATAAATTACCTCCTGAACTCGCCGGGGGTCATGGAGAGAATATCCAAGGAGGGGGAGAGGAGGGTGAGGGATTTCACTTGGGAGAACGTCGCGAGGAGGATGGAGGGCGTTTATTCAAAAGCCCTGGGGCGCTGACCCGATCCAGGCCCGGCCCGCGCGCGGGCGCTCCAAATGAGGGGGGCCTCAAGGGGGCTATGTGGAGGATCGAGCCCTCCGAGAACCCGGATTGGGATTACGCGCGAAACAAGCAAGTGCTCCTGAAATCCCCGATGGCCGAGTTCTCGGCATCGGCATTCACGGCCCCCATTGAGATCGGGGGGAGGCGCTTCTACGGCGGCAACAGGGATTCACAATGGCAAGGGCTGTTGATCGGGCCTATAAACGGGGTTATATACAAGGCCATAGACGCGATATATTTCTCGATCCCTGGTCTCGAGCTGAGGGCGAGGGAAGTCCTAATCGGGCCCGGCGAATGCGAATATAGGTATCATTGCGATGCCCTCGAAGTTTCCCATAGGATCTCCTTGAACGGCTCCATCGGCGAGGTCGCCCTGGGGGCATCGGTCGGGAGGCCCTGCTGGTTCGCGGTGCTCGCGGATCCGAGGCCCGCCGAGGATCGGGGCGAGGGCCTTTACGAGGCGGAGCCGGGGCCCGAACGCCTCGTGATCAAGCCATCAAACGCGCCGTTCCGGATGATCGTTGAGGGCTTCGATATGGCCGAGCCATCGGGCATGAGGCTCCAATGGCGGTATAAGCTCGGGGATGGGTTCCGCAGGATGGATTCCGGGGCCGTCAAATTCGTCGGGGATTCGCGCACCGTCTCGATACCGTTCCTGCTTTTCTCGAAAGGGGGATCGCTGAGGATAAGGGTGCCGATTCCCAATGGGGCCCGGGGCGATTGGGCCCCGCGCGCGGGCATCGAGGGCGCGAGGTTCGGCGAGGGCCCGGTGGCCGAGGCCCTCGCCCTCCGCCTGAGGAACCTCGCCTCCTTCTCCATGCACCTGGATGGGGGCTGGTTCCCCGAGGCGGGCGCTTGGTGGTTCAGGAGGCCCTGGGTTAGGGATGCGCTCGAGGGGCTGAGGTGGAACCTCGGGGCCTACCAATTCCTCGGCTGGGGGGATAGGGTCGCCTCCCTCTTGGATCGCCTCCTCGACGCGCTCAGATCCCTCCGGGGGCTCCCGATCGTGATGGGCGCCAAGAAGTTCGCGAGCGATGCGGTTCCTCAGCTCCTCAACGTCGTTTGGAGGATGGCCGATGCCCTCGGGGATCGCGGGCTCCTGCTCAAGGGGATCGAGTCCGCATCCCTCGTCGCCGAGGAGCTCCTGGAGGGGAGGGCTATCTCCGATACCGCCCTCTTGGATTCTATCCTATGCTGCCCCGCCGATTCCTCCTGGATCGATAGCGTCGTGGATATCGAGGGGCGCCCCTGGCCCGCGAGGCTCCCGATGGCTTGGGCCGATGAGGGGATCGATCCCTTCTCCATGGAATACGGCCTGGTGGAAGTCAACGCACTTTACATCGAGGCGCTCGAGGGCCTCGCGGCGGCATCGGAGCGATTCGGGGTTAGGGCCCCCGGGGCGATCGGGGAATTGTTGGGGATATTGCGGGATGGATCCGACGCCTTCTTCAAGGCCCACGGAACCCCCCCGTTGGCGATTTCGCCACCCCATGGGCTCGTGGACCGCACCTTCGGCTCCCCGGCGGTGGTGGCGGCATCGGCGCTTCGGGGGCGCCTATCCGGGGGCGCCATCGCGAATATTTGGGGGGAGGTTTCCAGGAGGTTGCTCGTGCACCGGCGCCTCGTGGCGCTGGGCGATGGCCGATTCCCATTCGGGATATTGGCCAGGGAGGCGGGACCGGTGCCCTACCTCGGCGATCGCGAATACCATGGCCCAACCATTTGGCCCAGGGATACGCCGTATCTCCTGGAATTGATGGAGGCGGTCGGGGAGGACGTCATCGGCCTGCTCCTGAACAACCTGGACCATATGGTCTCGGAGAGCGCCATCGGGTATTGCAACGAGCTCTTCAGCCTGCCGATCGGGGGGAACCCCTCGGCCGGCCCCGAGTCGAGCAATCCAGTCCCCGTCAAAAATCCGGCCCAGTATTGGAGCCACTGGTGCGATCCATTCTTGGAGCGATTGCCGGGGCTACTGGGGGCGGGGTCCAGGGCCTAGGGGGTATCGCGGGGGGCCGCCCTCCCCCGCCCCTTTCCGGGGCGCGATCGCCCCCGCCTTCCCATGCTCCCATCGATCGCTTTTATGAGCCCTTCGCGCAACTCCTCGCCCCTCAGGCCCCTGAGCTTCGCGATCTCCCTCGCGAGCGCGTGATCCCCGAGGAACTCTATCCATTTCTCGAAATCCCCCCTCCCCATGTGGAACTCTATGGATCGCACATCCACATCCCTCAGGGCATCTCGGAAGCTCGCTAGATTAGTCGCGAACTTACCGGTGTAAACGCCCACATCCGTATTGAAATAGAAGGCCTTATCGGCTGGGACATCCGATAGGACGCCTTTCCTTCCCAAAATGGCCCTCGCCTTTTGATGCAATTCCGAGGCCCTCCCAATAAACCTATCGAAATCCCGCGAAGACCCTCGCCATCGATGCGCTCTCGAAGGGACCGCAAGGGTTAAGAGCGCAGGGCCCGCAAGCCCTTTGGTTGAGGGCCATCGCGATGAACATAGCCTTCTTCAGTTGGGAATATCCCCCATTCCTGGTCGGCGGCCTGGGGACCTACGCCTCCTATATGACGAAGGGCTTGGCGGAGCTCGGGCATGGGGTATCCGTATTCACGCTCGGGAGGGGGGACCTCAGGACCAGGGAGGTCATGTGGGGGATCGAGGTCCACAGGCCCCTTTTGATAAACGCTTCGAACATACTCCCGGTCTTCGTCACCGAGGACCTCAGGAGATGGGGGACCAATATAAAGATGTTCAGCGACGTCCTGGTCCATAACGTGCTATCCTCCGCCAAATTCATCAACTTATGCGTGAGGCGCGAGGGTAGGAGATACGACGTGGCCTGCGTTCACGATTGGCTCAGCGCCATGTCCGGGCTGATCATAAAGAACGAGCTGGATTTGCCGGTGGTGTTCCACGTCCATTCGGTCGAATGGGGGAGGAGCGGCGATGGGGGATCGAGGGTGATATCCCAATTGGAGGACGAGATGGCGCGCGCGGCCGACGCGATCATAACAGTGAGCCACGCGATGAAGGACGATTTGACGAGGCACGGATGGGATGAAGGGAAGATACACGTCGTATGGAACGGGGTGGATCCGGAGGTCTATGACCCGGAGAAGGTTCCGGAGGGCGCGGTCCGGAACTTGAGGGAGAAATACGGGATAGGGGAGGGGGAGCGGATGATCCTATTCATAGGCAGGCTGACCTGGGTGAAGGGGGTCAGGAACCTAATACAGGCCATGCCCATGATCCTATCGGAGTTCCCAAATACGAAGCTCGTCATCCTGGGGAGGGGGGAGGAGCAAGCGGACGTCATGGAGCTCGTTGAGCGCTTGGGGTTGAGGGGCAAGGTGATCTATAGGTTCGAATACGTCCTGGAGGACGAGCGAATACTTCATTACGCGGCGTCCGATCTATGCGTCTTCCCATCCATATACGAGCCATTCGGGATAGTGAGCTTGGAGGCGATGGCCATGGAGAAGCCATTGGTGGTGGGCGCGAGGGGGGTCGTGGGCTTCAGGGAGCAGGTCGTGCCCTCCGGCCAAGAGCAAACGGGCATCCACGTCAACGGCCATGACCCGGCCGATATAGCTTGGGGCGTAAAGGAGGTCCTGAGGGATCCCGAGAGGGCGAGGGTTTGGGGGAAGAACGGGAGGAGGAGGGTCCTGAGATATTTCACTTGGAGGTCCGCCGTCGAGCAAACCGCGAGGATATACGAAGGCGTCATGCGCAAGCCAAAGTGAGGGAGGGCTGATCGGGGACCTCACCCTCGGCCCCCAGTCGCCCCTCGATCGAGGCACCTCCTCGCGGCGTAGATCAGCGCCCCGATCCCGATCCAACATAGGGCGAGCCTGTAGACCTCGATATCGTATTGGCTCATCGCCAGGGCCGCGATGGCTATCGCGAGGATCGGCAGGGCGGGCCCCCCGGGCGCCCTATATCCGGGGCCGCATCCCCGCCTCCCCGGGGATAGCTTCAGGCGAAGGGCGCATGCGCAATTTATCGCCATCACGATCCCGAAATTGGCCCCGCCCATTTGGATCAAATAATATACGAGCGATGGGGGCTGGGCCAAGAGGATGGCGGACGCCGCCGATAGGAGCGCCAGGGAGGCCCATGGGGTCCCGAACCTGCGGCTCGTCGCGGCGAGGGCCCTCGGCAAGGCCCCCCCTTTGCCCATCGCATAAAGGACCCTGCTGCCGTCCATGAGGAGGACCAGCATGGTCGTCAATATGGCCAGTAGGCCCGCGAGGTAGATCAGCCCCTTGAGCCAATTCAGGCCGAGGCGCGCGGCGACGAGGGCGAACGGCGCATAATAGCCCTCGGGGTTGCCCATCGAGAGCTCCTCCCATCGGGCGTTGCCGGCCGTGGCCAGGAGGGCGCATAGGTAGAGGGCGGCGACGATCGATATCGATGCCGATATGGCCCTCGGTATGGTCCTTTGGGGATCCCTCACCTCCTCCGCCACCGAGGTTATCGCCATCCAGGCCGTATAGCCCAGCCAAGCAACCGTTATGCTGATGAGGAATCCCCTGGGGCCGAGCTGGCCGGAGAGGAATGGCTCGAGGAGGCCGGGGTCGATCCTCGGGAGGGCGAGCGCCGAGTATAGGATCATTATGGCCACCAAGGCGGCCGTCAATACGGCGTTGGCGATGCCCGCGACCCTCACGCCCAATAGGTTAAGCGCGAAAACGAGCGCCAGGGCGGCTAGGGCCATCGCCGCCGGATCCGGCGCCATCGACGGAAGGAGCATGGAGACGTACCGCCCCACGAAGAGGGCCCCTATGACATTGGCGAGGACCCCGAACGTGAACCAGTAGATCCACCCGGAGATGAAGCCGAGGAAATCCCCCAAGGCCCCGGTGCTGCCCAGCGCCTCCTTGGGGTACATGGCTATCCCGCCGGCCCTCGGGAAGGCCGAGGCGAGCTCGGCGAGGTTCAATCCCATTATGAGCATCAGGGCGCCCGCCAGGGCCCACGCCAGGACGGCGGAGGGGCCGCAGAGGGCGAAGGTCGTGGACGGGAGCGTGAATATGGCTATGCCGATCATGCCCCCCACGCATATTAGGAGGCTCTCCCTGGCGCCGAGCGCACCCCTCCTGAGCCCGCCCTCCCCTCCGCCGCCCATTCCGGATCCCGGGGCGGGGGATCCCCACTATTATTTATAGGTTTCTACTCATTTTTGATTAAAAGTGGATCGGGCTCAAACGGCCAAGGCCTCCGACGCGAAATCCACCCTTCGTACGCTCAAATCCAGGAAGCTGAATACGGGGGCTATGCAAGGGGTCGGCACCAAGCCCATCCGCCTTTGATATTCCGTTTGCGATTGCCAAGCCCCGCAATTGACGAGCTTGGTCCCCCTATAGGCCTTGAGCCCGAATACGTGGACGTGGCCCGCTTGGAATACGTCCGGGGGGTTCTCTATGACCAGCGCATCGTCCCTGATCGGCGCGATCGGCGTCTTGCTGCCGTATTGGGGGGAGAGGTGCCTGCACCTGAGCAATAGCTCCATGCCGGCCTCCGGCCTCCTCCCACCCGGGCCGGGCGCCGATGCCGCCAGGTCGTCCAAGCTCCTGCCGTGGTAGATGAGGAAGCTCAACCCATGGATGGAGAGCTCGGCCGGGTTCCCGAGGCTCACGACCGGCCTGGCCTCGAGGAGGGGCTCGGCGTAATCCTCCGGGATCGGCGGTTGGGGGAGCGCCTGCCTCACCGGATCGTGGTTCCCGGGTATGATGACGAGCTCCACGTAATCCGGGATCCCCGATAGCAGCTCGGCGGCCCTCTCGTATTGCTTATAAAGGTCCGCTATCGCCAAATCCGCCTCTTGGTCGGGATATACGCCAACGCCGTCCACGATATCCCCGGCTATCAGGACGTATTTCACGGCCCTGGCGAGGGCCCTCAAATCCCCCCCGCCGAGGTCGCCCCTGAGCCAGGCCAGGAACCTCTTGAACGCGCCCTCCATGAAGGTCTTGCTCCCGATGTGGAGGTCGGATAGCAAGACCGCGTTTAGGGGGATCCCCGGGGGCTCGGCCCTCCTATCAGGCACATCGGGGAGGAGGATCTCCTCCGCTATGAAAAGGTCCCCGTGCCCCCGCCTCCCGGAGACGCAGATCACCTGGTCGAGGGGGATCGCCATCGAGAGCTCGAAGAGCTCCCTCCTATCCCTGGGGGCGAGCACCGCGGCGCTCGCCTCGGGGTCCTCGACCGATAGGATCAGGCCCCTCTCCCTCTCGGCCTTCTCGTAGACCATGGCTATGAACTTCACCGGATCGCCCCTCCTGGCCTCCAGGGCCTCCGGGATCCCGGTGGCGTCCCTCGCGTCCACCCTCTTCCTCAGGATCCTGGAGAGGGCATCGAACCTGGATCTGAAGAGCGAGGAGAAATCCTCGGGCCCGCCCCCGAGCGGCTGGGCCGCCTCCAAGCCCTTAACGATCCTAATGTCCGCTTCGTAATCCCTCGCCGGATGGGGCAATGCGGCCTTCCCGGTCCGGGCCGCCGCCTCGCCCGGGCCGGGCGCGGCCGCGCGGGAGAGGATCCTCCGAACGGCCTCGGGCCTTATGACGAAATCCCCGGATGCCCTCGCCTCGGATATGATCGCATCCATCGCGATCTCGGCATCGGCTGGCCCGAGGGCCCTAAGGGCCTCCATGGCCTCGGCATCTATTTGAAGGCCGGCCATTAGGGCCTTGGATATCGCCCTCCTGAGCCCATCCGGGTCCGACAACCCGCTCGACCAAGCGGATGGGGGCCATGGGCCAATATAAATGAGCGCCCGGGGCAAGCGTTATCTTTTGGGCATGGGATTGGGCCCCGGGGCCTCGATGGAGCTCAGGAGGATACAGAGGACCTCGGATGGGACCTTCTTCATAACCATACCGAAGGATTGGGCCTCCGAGCTGGGGCTTTCGAAGGGCTCCCCCGTGAGGATCCTTAAGGAGGGGGATCGCTTATCCATCGAGCCATGGAAGGGGGAGGAGCCCCCGGGGGCGCTGCGCGAGGCGGTTATCGCGCCGTCCCCCCTGCTCGAGAGGGAGATAGGGGAGAAATACCTATCCGGGTACGAGCTCATACGCATAAGGTCCGACTCCGTCATAGATTCAAAATCCAGGGAGAGGATAAAGGCGGCGCTGAAGACGCTCATAGGAATGGAGATATTGGAGGAGGATTCCAGGAACATAGTCATACAATGCGTTATAGAGCCGGACCTATTGAAGCCGGATAAGATCCTCAGGCGGATCCATTCGATAGCTTCATCGATGCTCGCGGACTCCTTCAAATCGCTCGTGGAGGGCGATGAGGAGTTGGCATCGACGGTGATCGAAAGGGACGAGGAGGTCGATAGGCTCTACTTCCTCTTGGTTAGGGCGCTCAGGGCGAGCATATCGGGCCATAGGCCCCGGAGGCCGGACCTCCCGAGCCCGAGGGATTGCATGGATTATAGGCTATTGGCCACCTATATAGAGGCGGTGGCCGATTGCGCCGTCGCCATAGCCGAGCGCGCGAGATCGGATCCGGCCCTCAGATTGAGCGGCGAGCAGGCCGAACTCATGGCCAAGGTGGGGCGGATGATCCAGGAGGCGTTCAAGGGCGCCTTCGAGGCGGTCCTCTCAGGGGATCTCGAATCGGCGTCGAGGATACATCGCTCGAGGCCGGAGATGGAAGGGGAGTTGATCCGGCTGGGGAGATCGCTCCTCGGGGGGCCGGCTAGGGCGGATGCGATCTTCGGGCTCCTGAGCTCGCTGACTAGGATTTGCGAGATCAGCGTGGACATGGCCGATCTCGCGTCCTCCAGGTGAACCCCCGATGTGGCGCCGGGGAGGGGACTTGAACCCCTGCTCTCCCAAAGGGAGAACCGGATCCCTCGCGGGCAGATCTCGAGTCCGGCGCAATGGCACCAAGTGGGTTTGCCGCTCTGCCACCCCGGCGCCGAGCCGCCATCGGCGGCGATCCCGAGATTCGCCGGGGCCGGGTTATTAAGCTTCCTTCCCGCCCGATGCCTTAAGGGATTCCAGGAAATCCCGCCCCAGGACCCCTGAGGCGTATAGGTTCACGAGGGAGTTGGCGCTGGCCTCCCCCGTGACCTTGCCGAGGTCCCCCCTTATCTGCCTCCACCTGAGGCTAGTCCTCCCGCTCTTCGAATTGTAGATCACCCCGAGGACATTAGTGGCCCTCACGAACTCCATCTCCCCTATCCTCCCCAAGAGGACCTTGTCCCCGGCCTCGACGTAGATCCTGCCCTCCTTCTGAGGCCTCTCCGGGAAAACGCTCTCGTCGCGCAAGTATTCCTCCGGTATGAAGGATTGGCAAGTGCTCGTTATCACGAACCTCCGGAATTGGGATAGCCTCGAGGTCGTCTCTATCCTCATGAACGAGCCCCGCCCGATCCCCTATGGGAACGCCACGCCCCTATATGCGAAGCCCGCCCTCCTCGCCTCCTCGTCCCTCCTGGCGGCCTCGGAGCCCCAATAGCATTTGACCAATGGGAATCCCGAGATCGAGCCCCTCGCGCGCCTCCCCCTTATGGAGACCTCGATGGGGTCCCCTATCGCGGCCGAGCCCGCCCCAACGTATCCCATGGCTATGCCCCTCTTCAGGATCGGGGAATAGGTCCCGCTGGTCACCTCGCCTATCCGCTCCCCGCCTCTGAGGATCTCGAACCCGCGCCTCGGGATCCCCTCGTCCTCCAGCACTATGCCGACCCTGGCCCTCCTGGGCCCATCCCTGGATATGGCCTCCAGGGCCGCCCTCCCGATGAAGTCCCCCTTCCCCATCTTGACCGCGAACGCCAGACCGGCCTCCAGGGGGTTCGTCCCCTCGTCTATATCGTTGCCATATAGGCACAGGCCCGCCTCGAGCCTCAGGACGTCCCTTGAGCCGAGGCCGCAGGGCTTGATCCCGAACTCGGACCCCGCGTTGAGGATCTCCCTCCATATCTCCAATGCGCTCGGACCGCGCTCCGAGCTCGGGACGAAGACCTCCAAGCCGTCCTCCCCCGTATAGCCCGTCGCGGAGATAAGGCAGCCCAGTCCCCCTATCTCCGCCCTCACGAAGCAGAACCTGGGGATCCCGCGCAGGTCCGGGCCCTGCGCTATCCTTTGGAGGGCCTCCCGCGCCCTGGGCCCCTGCACCGCGAAGAGGGCCACCCCCTCCGAGATATCCGAGATGGAGACATCGAACCCCTTCGAATTCTCCAATAACCACGATAGATCCTTCTCCCTATTCGCCGCGTTCACGATCATCATGAAGCGATCCGAATCGAGCTTGTAGAGGATCACGTCGTCCTTTATCCCTCCATTGGGATTGCAGAGCAGGGAGTAATGGGACTTGGAGGGCTTGAGCGCTTGAACGTCGTTCGTGGTGACCCGATTCAGGAAGGCCTCAGCATCCCTCCCCCTTATCAATATCCTGCCCATGTGGGAGACGTCGAATAGCCCGACGGCGGATCTGACGGCCAGGCACTCTGAGATTATGCCGCTATACCAAAGCGGCATCTCGAACCCGGAGAACTCCGTTAACCTGCCGAACTCCCTGTGATATTCGTATATGGCGGTCCTCCTCAACAAGGGCCCATCGCCCGGATCGGCGCCGGCCGGCCCATGGCGATCACTTCGGGATTATCCTTATGTTCTCGTAATTGAACTCGAGCTTGTTGCCGCAATTCGGGCAAATGCCGTTGTAGCGCTGTATCACATCCGCCGGGGATTCGAGCTCGATCCCCTCGTAAAGGCTGCTCCCGCACCTCTTGCAAATTATCCTTTGCGGCAACAGGATCACCGCGGGCCGTTTCGGATGGGTTCCAAATGGGGGGAGACAATAGTTAAATATTTCTCGGGGCCCCCCAAATCGGCGATCGGGCATGTCGAGGAGGATATCGAAGGCCCTATGGAGGATGAGGGTGGCCGCCAAGCGATTCGAGCCGAGGGCCGCCGCCCCGTTCAAATCGATATCCGCGCTGCTCCTGGTGGCCACGGTGGCCTTCAGCGTATTTGCCCTGATGGGCGGGATATACAACCTCCTGGAGAGGCCCTTCGCCATGGTATCCATCGGGGAGGGGCGTTGGTCGTTCATCTACCCCGGGAGCATAAACGCCCAAACCCTGAACGAGAGCCTAGTCGCCGCCATCCTCTATATCCTCGGGTTCGCGGGCCTCTACCTGCTCCATAAGAGCACCAGGCTCGTCTATAGGCCGAGGGAGGCCTACCTGAACTTGATCGTAGGGTTCTCCTTGGTCCTCCTCGCCGTCTTCTACTCCCTCTCCCTCCTCAACCAAAAGGTCGGATGAGCCGATCGATCACCAGGGCCGATCCTTGAGCCCAGCCCTATGGGCCAGGTAATTGGCCGCGAGGTGGATGGGTGGGGTTATGGCCAACAATATGGCTATGGAGCCCAGCGGGAGCCCGTAGAGCGGGCAGGAGAGGGCCAATCCCCCCAGGACGAAATCCAATTGATCCAGGAGCGGCGCCGGGAAGCCGGGCGGTAGGCCCAAGCGCCTCTTCACGAAGGATCCGAATAGGTCCCCCAATAGCGCCCCGGCCGAGACGAGCAGGGCGAACGGGAACAGCCCCCACCCCATGAGGGCCGATTCAAGGAGGCCGAAGAGCGAGCCCCCTATGAGGCCCCCCAGGAACCCCCTGACGGTCTTGGTCGGGCCGAAGACCCTCCTCCCATCTATGAAGAGCCTCCCGCCATCTATCGGCGGGCCCCCCTTGAAGATCGTCGGGAGGGAGTTGGAGGAATAGGCGGGTATGATGAAGTAAAGGGCCCATAGGGCCTCCTCATAGCCTATCAGCGCGGCCATGCCGGCCCTATGAGGCGTCCATCCGCCTAAAAAGGGATCGGGCCGCGGGGCTCGGCCAATCCCCTATCCCCCATTAGGAAGAGGCCCCTCCCCAAGCCCCCCGAGCCCGGGTTCCTGAGTATGGAGACCTCCCTGAGCCCGTCCCGGGCCCTCCTGAGGCTTATGATGGCGTCGGACCAATATTCCAATATCCTCTTCGCGACCGGCTCCACGGAATCCCCGCCCGACCACCTGACCTGGGAGGTTATCAGGATCGGCAGGCCCCTATCCCTGGATAGGCACCTCAGGTACGCCAGCTGCTTCGATAGGCCCTTGCTCAGCGCCACGGCATCATCGCCGGATCCGACGGCCAACCTATATAATGACGTTATCGAATCGACTACCACGAGGCCGGCGCTCGGCATTAGGAAGGCCCCCAACCCCAATATCAGCCTATTCTGATCCCAGAAGCTTGATGGGGACGATAGCAGGAGCATATCGAGGCAATCCGGGTCCCCGGCGATCTTGAGGAACCTCTCGCATGGGAAGCGCCCATCCGAATCCACGTATAGGACCTTGAGCCCGGCCCTCGCCCGCTCCGCGCTAGCCATCAGGGCCAAGGTGGTCTTTCCGCTCGACGCCTCGCCGTATATTAGGCTCAAGTGCCCGATCGGATAGCCACCTCCCATTAGGGCGTCCAGGGCGCCGCATCCGGTGCTTATCCTTCGGACCTCGATCAACCCCCGCGCATCGCTTCTATTTTATATTCCCCCTCGGATTTGGGATCGGGTTAATTAACGATTCCAGCGGCGGAATGGCGCGATGGCCTCCGGCAGGGAATATCCGAGGGCCCCGATGGTCGGGGTCGGCGCGGTGGTGCTCAGGGATGGGGAGGTGCTCCTGGTCAAGCGGAAGCACGAGCCCGGGAAGGGCCTTTGGTCCATACCCGGGGGCTTGGTGGAGCTCGGGGAGCGGTTGAGGGACGCGGTGAAGCGCGAGATATTGGAGGAGACAGGGATGGAGGTCGAGGTGGGGGAGCTCTTGGACGTGGTGGATAACATAGTGAGGGATGAGGAGGGCAGGGTGAGGTTCCATTACGTCCTCGTGGATTTCCTGGCTGAGCCCCTCGGGGGATCCCCGGCGGCATCGGGGGACGCGGAGGAGGCGAGGTGGTTCAAGAGGGACGAGATCAAGCCTGGGGAATTGACCAAGACCGCCGCGAGGCTCCTCAGGAAGATAGGCTTCCTCAGCGGGTGAGGGTGCTTGGATCCCGGGGGCGCCGGCGAGATCGCCAAGGGGAAGGTGGGGGATTTCGAGTTCGGGGCCGGGGAGTTCGCTATACTCTCCGGCCCGGCCCTGGCGCGCCTCAGGGCCGGGTCCATCGAGGCCTTCGGGGCCATCCTGGGCCCGGGGAGGCCCATCCTGGTGAGATCCGGGAACAGCCTGCCCATGGCCTTCAGGGAGGATTCCGTCCTATCCGTTAGGCTTGGCGAGGGCGGGGACCTGAGGAGGGTCCAGGGGGACCCGATACCGCGCTCCTGGAGGGACGCCCTCGAGGCCGTTTGGGGGATGGATCGCGGCCCGATCCTGGTCGTCGGAGGCCCGGATTCCGGGAAGAACGCATTCTCCATAATGGCGGCGAACGGCTTCATCGAAAGGGCCGGCCGGGCCTTGGTGATAGACGCCGACGTAGGCCAATGCGAGATCGGCCCGCCGGGGACCATATGCGCCTCCAGAGCCGGATCGGCCATGAGCTCCCTCTCGGAGCTCTCCCCCGAGCTCTCGATATTCATCGGCCGGGTGAGCCCGCATGGGGTGGAGGAGAGGATAATCCGCGGGATCGGGGTTTTGATCGAGAGGCTCTCCGGGGGCCCCGCGGCCATCGTGAACACGGACGGGTGGCTGGAGGGCGATGGCGTCCCCTACAAGGCCAGGATGATCGAGGAGCTGCGCCCGGGCCTGGTGGTTGGGATAGGCGAGCTATGGGGGCTTGAGGGCGCGATCTCGGCCCCCCTGATCCGGATAGAGGCCCCCGAGATGGCGAGGCTCAAGCCCAGGGAGGATAGGAGGGCCTATAGGAGGGCGAGGTTCCGGAGGGCCCTATCCCCGGGCCGCATCAGGGAGTTCGGCCTGGCCTCCGTCGAGCTCCGGGGGTTCCAGGGGAAGGTCGCCGATAACACCCTGCTGGGCCTCGAGGACGGGGATGGGTTCCTCCTGGGCCTGGGCTTGATGAAGGGCCTGGATAGGTCCAGGGGGGTGATAAGGGCCTATACCGGGTACGGGGGCCCCGTCGCCATAATAGAGGCCGGCGGGATGAGGGTCTCGGAGGAGGGGGAGGAGCTTTAGGCCCGATGCGGCCCGAGCTGAGGGGGGCCGAGGCCGAGATCGGCGGCCGGCTCTTCTCCGCGAGCCTATTGGAGCTGGAGAACGCCGTGATAGGGGTATTCAGCGAGGGCCCCCCGAGGCTCGGGACCTTGGCCGCCGCGATGCCCCCCTCCGCCGGCCCCTCGGTCTCCTCGGTCCTCATCGGGGGCCGCCACCCCATGGCCAGCAGGGCCCTGGCGGAGAGGCTCGCGGCCAAATTCGGGAAGCTCGCGCTGGCATCGGTCCACTCCGGGGCCCCCGAGGGCGAGGCCCTTAGGGCCTTCGCCGAATTATTGGGCCGCCTTTGAGGCCCCGCGCCCGCCGGCCCTATCCGCCCGCGGCCGTTTGAGCCGCCGGGGCGCTCCTTATCTCGGAGACGATGGTCGAATTTATCGGGACGAGGACGGTCACGGGCCTCACGGTCGCCGCGGAGACCTCGGCCGCCGCGGTCGTTTGCTGGGGCTTGGGGGCCGCCGGCCCGATCGGTATGGTGCCCGAGAGGATCAGCATGGCGAAGAGGAGCAGGGTCAATATCAGCAGCTCGCCCTTCCTCATAGCCTTGCGCCACCCGGATCATCGGCGCCTGCCGTGATAAAGCTTTGGGATAGCCGGGGCCGGCCGGATGAGGATTTATAAGGGCGATCCGGGCCCCGAATTATCCGGGGGCCGGTAGATCAGCCTGGTATGATCGTCCGCTTGGCATGCGGAAGGTCCGGGGTTCAAATCCCCGCCGGTCCACCAAAGCTTCTTTCGCCCGATGCATCGCTCCCCTCCCCCTCGATCCGAGCCCATTTTATAACGCCGTTGACCCCCCCTAGGGGGGAGGGGGTTCGCGGGCCCCTCACTTGATTCTTGATTTTTTTCAAATAAATCAAGTTTTTCAAATTCTGGGCGAAATGGGGCGGAATTTCGGCTAAAATTTCCAGATGGCCCGAAAATGGGGGATTCCAAGGCGGGCCGGGGGGCCGGAGCCCCCGGGGATTGCTTTTTAATCCCCGCTTGGCCCCGTTTGGAGGGGCGCATCGGATTGGGGCTGAGGATCAAGCCGGAGTTGAGGGATCTGGAGGTCTACAAGCCCGGCAAGCCCATAGAGGAGGTCCAAAGGGAGCTTGGGCTGGGGGAGGTGGTGAAGCTGGCCTCCAACGAGAACCCCTTCGGGCCATCGCCGAGGGCCCTCGAGGCCCTGAGGGAGGCCCTGCCGAGGGTCAATAGGTATCCGGATGGCAGCTGCTATTACCTGAGGAAAAGGCTGTCTGAGAAGCTCGGGGTCGGCGAGGATAGGCTGATCTTCGGGAACGGATCGGACGAGCTGATAGTTATGGCCATCAGGGCCTTCGCCGACGAGGGCGACGAGGTCCTCACGGCCTCCCCGACCTTCCTGATATATAGGATAGCGGCTAGGGCCGAGGGGCTGGCGCTGAGGGAGGTCCCGCTGAGGGATTATAGGTACGACCTGGAGGCGATGGCCTCGCTGATCGGCCCTAGGACCCGATTGATATTCATCTCCAACCCCAACAACCCGACCGGGACTTACGTCTCGAGGGGCGAGGTGGAGAGGTTCCTGGATTCCGTCCCCGGGGATTGCCTCGTCTTCTTCGATGAGGCCTATTTCGAATACGCCTATGAGGAGGGCGGGGATTACCCGGACTCCCTCAGGTACCAGGATAGGGGCAATGTAATAACCGCCAGGACCTTCTCCAAGATCCATGGGTTGGCCGGCCTGAGGATCGGGTACGCGGTCTCCTCCCCGGAGGTCATAGAGCTGATGAACAAGGTCAGGGAGCCTTTCAACGTCAATTCGCTGGCCCAGGCCGCGGCCCTTGCGGCCCTTGACGACGAGGGATACCTGCGCTGGGTCAGGGAGATGACCGAGGCCGGGAAGCGGCAGCTTTATCGGGGCTTGGAGGGGATGGGCGTCAAATACGTCCCGAGCGCGGCCAACTTCATCCTGATCGAATTGGGGCCGAGGGCCAGGGAGATTTGCGACGAGCTCCTCAGGGCGGGCGTGGTGGTGCGCTACATGGGGGCCTGGGGCCTCCCGCGGCACGCGAGGGTCACGATCGGGAGGCGGGAGGAGAACGAGGCCTTCCTAAGGGCGCTCGAGGCAGCGATGCGCAGGATCGGCGCTTGAGGTGGGGACTGTGGCGCACGGCCTCGGGTCCCGGGCCCCCGGGGGCGCCCGGCTGCCGAAGATAGCCGTCGTGGGCCGGAAGAAGTCCGGGAAGACGTCGCTCGTCGAGGCCCTGGTCCGGGAGCTGAGGAGGCGCGGCTATAGGCCGGCAACGGCCAAGCACATCCACGAGGAGGGCTTCTCGATCGATAGAGCTGGGACTGATACTTGGAGGCACTCCGAGGCCGGGGCCGAGGTATCCATAGCGGCCTCCCCTGGCAGGACGGCCCTGATGGTGAACAGGGGCCTGGACCTGGACTCGTTGGAGGGGCTGGCATCGGCCCTGGGCGCGGACGCCCTGATATTGGAGGGGTTCTCCGAGGCGGTCCTCGGGGACGAGGGGGTTGGGAAGATAATCTGCGCCCGGGGGGCCGAGGAGGCCGAATATTATTCGGCGAGGGCCAGGGGCAAGGTGATAGGCGTATATGGCCAAGCGCCCGGCGGGGCCGACCTCGGGGCCCTCATCGAGGGGGCGGTGGGGTTCGTGCTCGAGCGTAGGGCCGATTGGATCGCGAAGGCCGCGCTCCCGGGCCTGAATTGCGGGAGGTGCGAATGGGGGTCCTGCGATCGGATGGCCCGGGCGATCGCGGAGGGGAGGGCCTCCGTGGGGGATTGCGAGGTCGTGAGGTCGAGGCCCTCCCTGAGGGCCGAGGTCGTGGTCGATGGCTCCGAGGTCCCGATCCAAAGGTTCGTCTCCGAGATCATAAGGGCCTCGGTGCTCGGGATGATCTCCAAGCTCAAGGGCGTCTCGATAAGGGGTGACGAGGCCGTGAGGATAGAAGTCATCGGGCCCCGGGGCGGGCCTGTAGGTGGGTTTAATAGGGCCCCCCCGTAAGCCCGATTGGGTGTCGCCGCCTTGTTGATGGAGTTGAGGGTCCACCAGGTCATGGGCTTGGGTGGCGGAATGGTCAGGATGGTCCTGGTCAGGAGGGGCCTGAAGGCCAGGATAGAGCCCATCGGCAAGACGGAGGAGCAAAGGGTGGCCGAGGAGATAGCCGCCAGGATCCAGCAGGCCTTCGAGGCGGCGTTCCCGGGGGGCCTCGTGATCAGCGGGCCGATCCCGGCGGGCGGGCAATGGGACGCGAAGGTCGATATGGTGATAACCGAGGAGGAATACGAGAGGCTGGGCAAGCCGAGCATAAACGATATCATAACTATCGAGATCAACAAATCCGAGGCCTTATAAGGCCCGGGGCTCGCGCGGCTAAAATTTTTATTCCCCCATCCATGGACTTATCGATCGCCGAGGGCGAAGCCGAGGTAGGCCGATGGCCCTCGAGAGCTCAGCCTGACCCAAGGGGCGATGGAGAGCACCCGGCTGAAGATCCCCGGGATCCGATACCGGGGCGTCGTGTGTTCAAAGCCGGCTGGGGGCCGGTGGAAGTCACACCCTCGGCACCAACAAAATTTTAAATCCCCGGAGCGGGCTAAGATCCCCGATGCGGCCGTAGTCCAGCCTGGTCTAAGACGCTGGCCTGCCAACCGGCCGGATCCCGGGCGGAGCGCCAGTGACCCGGGTTCGAATCCCGGCGGCCGCACCACAATTCGATTCGGCCCCGCGGGCTCAACGATAACGATTTGGAATTGAAGTGGCGGCATATGGCCCCCGCCCTAGGCCCTTCATGGGTTTCAATCGGTCCGCTGGGCCCTGATGCCCGTTCGGGCAAGGTTTATAATTCCTGAATGGCCTCATTTACCATCGGGAATGGGATCGAGGTCCCCCTCCCTTTTGGCTTTGATTCTGCTTGCGGGCCTCATAGGCTTCATAAGCCCATGGGCCCAAGCGAACCCCATCGTCCCCCCGATGGGCAGGTTCGTCCTCAGGGTCGAGTCGATAAATTGCGATCCGAAGGAGGTCGCGGTCGGGGAGATCGCAAGGATCGACTTCACGGTTCGGGCGGAGGGGAGCGGCTGGGTCGAGGGCTACTACGCCTATGCGATCGTATATACGCCCGCCGGTGGGCGGATCGTGGCATCGGAGACCCTCCTCGAGAATAGGTTCGTTTATGCTGGGCAGAGGTTCCATGGGGGCCTATCGGTCAGGGTGCCCGAGGATGCCAAGCCCGGGCCCATAGTCGTCATGTTCTGGCAAAAGCCCGCCCGCCCATACTACATCTACCAGTACGGCATGGCTGAGTTGCCCACGAACGTGGAGTTATGGCTATTAAGCTCGATCAAGCCCCCGCCCCAGCCGCCGACCACCGTGACGGCCACGATCACAGCGACGGCCACAAGCCTCCTCACGATCACGGAGCGGGTGGAGGCGGGCCCGAGGGGGGATGCCTGGCCATATGCGCTTTTGGCGATCGCTCTGGCCCTCATCGCCCTAGCGGCGGTCATGGCATGGCGGAGGGGGCCGGCTAGGCCCTCGAAGAGGATCTGCCTCGAGTGCGGGGCGATCCTGCCCATCGGCGCGAAGTTCTGCACCGAATGCGGGAAGAAGGTTCCGGAAGCCCCTCCGAAGCTGCATGGGGACTAGGGGGTCGAATGGGCCATAGGGAGGGGGCCGCACCGGCGGGGCATCTCCAGGGCTTACAGGGGGCCATGGAGGGCATCGGGATCGCGATGGCGGCGGCTGACTTGGCAGCCCTCGGCCATTCGATTAAGGGGCTGGTTAATTTCCCGAATCCATAGGATTGAACTCCAAAGGCTGGGCCCAGCGGGCGAACCATGTAGGCCGCGCTCGGCGAATCCTTCGGGGTCGCTGAATGCGCCCCCACCCCCGCGGGCCGCGCGGGGCATCGAGGCCCCCTCGGAAAGGTTTACAAGGGAGGCCCGCGGAGGGGCGGCGGGGATGGCGCGATTTTGAGGTTCGAGAGGCCCGGAATAACGGAGCAAGAGGTCAGGGAAAGGGCGATCAAGATGATCCAAAGGGTTTGCCCGAAGGGATACGGCGTGGAATTCCGGAGGATCCGCCGCGTGGGCGATCTATGGGAGGCCGAGGGGGTCTATCGCTCCCCGAACGGCGGGGAGCCCCGGAGGTTCGCGATAGGGCTTACACTCCGCGGGACCACGAAGTTCAAGGATATAGAGCCGCCCTGATCCTCCCTTCCAAGCCCATCCCAGGGTTCTCGCCCCCAGCGCGATCCATCGCCTATCGCAGCCCCTTGGGAATGCTCTGCGAGGGATGGGGGGGCGCGGGATCGGTTGGGACGGGGGCCTGGGGCCTCCTTGATCGGGAGGATCCCCGAGGAGCTCATCGCCTCGTTATAACGAGGTCCGGGCTCGCCGTGGGGGAATGGGGCCCCCTATCTCCCACATCGAGATCCGGGGCGATCCAAAGGGCCCGGCCCAATAAGCGCGGGATCACCGGGGGTCCCGGGCCCATGTGGGGAGCTCGGCCCGGAGGGCTTGGTCGAGATGGCCGAGCCGCGCATTAAGCCATCTCGGGCGCGGCTTCAGAGGTGCGGCCGCCGGGATTCGAACCCGGGTCATTGGCTTGGAAGGCCAACGTCCTGGGCCAGGCTAGACTACGGCCGCGCGGGATTGAGATGCCCCAATAGGTTTTTAATGTTTTGGAGGGCCATGCGCCGCGGGATCGCCGGCCATGCCAGGACCCCTCAGGGCCCAAAGGATCGATTTGCACATCCACACGTCCCTCTCCGATGGGAAGGGCTCCATCGAGGACGTGGTCGCCGCGGCCCGCCGGAGGGGCTTGGAGCTATTCGCCATCACGGACCACTACGAGGAATCGCCGTGCCCGGGGAGGAGGGCCATCTCCAGGGCCGAGCTCCCGGCCTATCTGAGCGCCGTCGGGGGCGCCGGGGCCATCAGGGGCGTGGAGGTCGAGATATTCGAGGATGGGAGCCCATCGATCTCCCGGGAGGCCAGGGCCTCGGTGGATTTCGTCATAGGCGGATTGCATAGGCTGAGGGGCGTCGTATTCTGGGACGATCCGACCCCGGTCCTGGATCCGAGGGCCTTCGTGGAATCCATGAGGATCGCCGCCTCGAGGGCCATGGAATCCGGGCTATTGGACGTATTGGCCCATCCCACGTGGCTCCCGGAGGACCTGAGGGCGGATTCCGGGAGGCTCCTGACGCCCGATTGGATCCGGAGCCTGATAAGGTCCGCCGCCGATAACGGGGTCGCGATGGAGGCCAGCGGGGTTTGGAGGGTCCCGGATGAGGCATTCGCGCGCGAGTGCCTCAGGCAGGGCGTCAAGATCTCGATCGGCAGCGATGCCCATGACCCCGGATCCGTCGGGCGGACGGCCTACGCGATCGCCCTCCTCAGGGCGGCCGGGGCCGGGGATGAGGACCTCTTCATCCCGGCCGGGGCCGATCTGGCGCCCTAGCCCTTCGCGACCCCTATCGGGACGAGCCTCGCGACCTTCGTGGCTATCCCGAGCGCGTGGCTGACCTCGGCGACCCTATCGACGTCCTTATAGGCCTCGGGGGCCTCCTCGCTGACGACGGCCATGCTCGCCGCCATGACCAGGATGCCCCTCTCCTCCAGGCCCTTCTTCACATCGCTGCCCCAATACCGCTTCTTCGCCTCGGCCCTGCTCAAGTATCGGCCGGCGCCGTGGGCCGTCGACCCGAAGCTTATCTCCATGGCCCTTTGCGAGCCCAGCATTATCCAAGAGCTCGTCCCCATGCTGCCCGGTATCAGGACCGGTTGGCCCAGCTCCCTATAGGCCTTCGGGATCGCCGGGTGGCCCGGCGGGAAGGCCCTCGTCGCGCCCTTCCTGTGGACGAAGACCTTCCTAACCCCCCCATCGACCCTGTGCTCCTCGATCTTGGCTATGTTGTGGGCCACGTCGTATATCAGCCTCAGGCCGAACTCCTCGGCGGGCCTCTTGAAGGTCTTCTGGAACGCCTCCCTCGTCCAATGGGTTATCATCTGCCTATTGACCCAAGCGAAGTTGCAGGCGGCCGCCATGGCCGGGAGGTAATCCTCAGCCTCCTTGCTCTTGCTCGGCGCGCAGGCCAGCTCCCTATCGGGCAGCTTTATGCCGTACTTATGCGTGGCCCTCTCCATGACCCTCAGGTAATCGCTGCATATTTGATGCCCGAACCCCCTGCTGCCCGTGTGGACGAAGACGACGATCGACCCCTCGCCCTCTATCCCGAACGCCTTCGCGGCCCTTTCGTCGAAGATCCTATCCACGCGATCGATCTCTATGAAATGGTTCCCGCTCCCGAGGCTCCCGAGCTGCGGGGCCCCCCTCGATTTGGCCGTTTGGGATACCTTGGATGCGTCGGCCATCTCCATGCAACCGCCCTCCTCGCAATTCTCCGCGTCCTCGGGCCATCCGTATCCCCTATCTATGGCCCACCGGACCCCCTCCTCCACGGCCCTATCGAGCTCCGATGGCGAGAGCCTTATCTGGCCCCGGCTCCCGAGGCCCGATGGTATCAGCTCGAACATCGTGGCGAGGAGCTTCGAGAGCGAGGGCCTGACGTCCTCCTCGGTCAGGTTCGTGGCTATGGCCCTGACGCCGCAATTGATATCGTAGCCCACTCCACCCGGGCTGATGACGCCCTCGTCGTAATCGGTGGCGGCGACCCCGCCTATCGGGAACCCATAGCCCTCGTGGCCATCCGGGAGCGTGATGGACCATTTGTATATGCCCGGCAGGAAGGAGACGTTGGCGCATTGCTCCAAGGTGGCATCGGAGAGCATCTTCTCCAACAGGGCCTCGTCCGCGTAAACCCTGCCGGGGACCCTCATCCCCGGCTTATAGGATTGGGGTATCTCCCAAACGTATCTATCGACCCGCTTCAGGGCGCTCGATGGGAAAACCATGGCTCGATACCTCCCAAATCGGCTCGATGCCTCTAGAATGGGCCAGCGCCCAAATTAACCTTCCCCCTCATAGGTCCAATAGGAACCTCACCCTAGCGCCCTCCGGCGATGCCCGGATCTCCATCCCGTGGTAAGTGACGGCCTTGACCTCGGTCTTCGAGGGATGCCTCCCGGGCTCATAGGCCTCGCCGCGGGCGATCCCGGTGAGGCGATGGCCCCGCCCCCCCGGCCCCTCGCGTATTTGGACCCTGAAATCCGAGTATAGCATTTGATCGGAATCGAACTTCACCAGCAGCGCCTCGAGCCAGCCGTATAGGAGCTCCTCCAAATCCCCGCCCTCCACCTCGAATCGATCCTCGGCGATCGGCCTTATCGCGGCCAGATCGGTCATAACGTCGAATAGGGCCATCGCGGCGGCCTCGAACGCCTCCTCGAGGGTCCGCCCCCACGCCTCCAGATAGGCATCGCCGCTGTGCTCCAGTTGCCTGAAGCCCTTGGCCCCCTCCAACGCCCTCCCCGGGCAAAAGGATTTAGGCCCGCCCCAATAAGGGATTCGGCCGGCCGGGATGGCCGAGCGGACTAAGGCGCAGGCCTTGAGAGCCTGTGGCCCTCCGGGCCTCGTGGGTTCGAATCCCACTCCCGGCGCCACCCCCCGGGCTCGAACCCTTTTTATGGCCGGCGATCCCTTGGGGCCCGATGCCCCATGCCCGGGGTTTGCGGCAGGTGCCGCTCGGCCGCCGCCGAGGTGGAGCTCCCCTACGCCAGGCTCCGGCTATGCCCGGATTGCTTCTCGGATTTCTTCGTCTCCAGGGTCAGGAGGACGGTCGAGGAGTTCCGGATGTTCCGGGAGGGCGATAGGGTCGGGGTCGCGATCTCCGGCGGGAAGGATAGCGGGGCCCTTTTGCACGCGCTGAGGAGCGCCTTCCCGGGGTTGGACCTGGTGGCCCTGCACGTCAACCTGGGCATACCGGAGTACTCGGCGCATTGCCAATCGATCGCGGAGGGGCTGGCCGGGGAGCTGGGCGTGGAGTTGCTGACGTTCGACCTCGGGAGGGAGCTCGGAATAGGGATCGGGGATTTCGAGGGAACGGCCTTCAAGGGGAAGATCTGCTCCGCCTGCGGGACGATAAAGAGGCGCCTCTTCGAGGAGCTGGCGATGAGGGCCGGGGCGAGGGTACTCGCGACGGGCCATAACTTGGACGATATGGTCGGGATAATGCTCGATAACTTCCTGCACGGCTATTGGGGCCAGTTCGTGAGGCTAAAGCCGGTCCTGCCGCCTCTGGCGGAGGGGATGGCGGCGAGGGTGAAGCCCCTGATAAGGTCCCCCGAGAGGGAGGACCTGCTCTATTGCCTATACCGGGGGATAAGGTTCAAGGAGATCGGCTGCCCGTTCTCAAAGGGCGCGAAGGTCAGGAGGATGGCGGGCCTCCTGGAGGCCGCATCGGAGCGCAATCCCCAGTTCAGGCATCAATTGCTGAACAGGTTCCTCGAGCTGATGCCGCTCATCGAGGGCATCGCGCCGAGGCCTGAGTTCTCGAAATGCAGGATCTGCGGCTTCCCATCCCAGGGCGATATATGCGCTTATTGCAAGCGCATAGCGCTCGTTAAGGGGGATCGCGGGGGCGCCCCATCCGAGTCGGGGTAGGCCCAAGGGCGATTTTCCAAAAGGCGTGATCGCATTACGCCCTGCCACCGCCTTGGCTGGGGGAAACCTTACATCCGCCTGAATAATAAGATTTGAAAACCTCAGAAAATGTTAATCCTATCGCTGCGCTTCTCGAATAATATAACATAACAAATTTATGGGATACATGAATATTCCTGAAAACATCTTTAGAAAGTTTTAAGATATTTGGAGGTCCCCATTGCCTTGAGGGGAACCGCCACAAGAGGCAAATCACCAAAAGAACCCTCAGGGCCTTATCACGACCTCGTATTCAGCCTTCCCCAGGCCCCTCAAGCGCTCCGGCAGCCTGCCCAAGTCCTCCAGGAACGCCCTATGCAGATCCTCCAGGCTCGGGAAATCGTAAACGGCCCTGCCGCCCTCGATGACCCGTATCACCAGCCCCCCCTCGGGCGCCTCATCGTACCTGACCACCTCATCGTGATCCATCAGGCCATCCTTGTAATGCCTGAGGACCTGGCGCTTATACGGGAACGTGGCCTTCCCCGGGCTCGATTTCGCCTTTGGCTCGCCCCCGTATTCGACCAGCTTATAGGCTATGTCCAAGTATGGCGCATCCGCCGACGTGACCGTCTTGGTGCCCATGGCGAAGGAATCTATCGGGGCCCCGGAGCGCAGCAGGGCCTCGACGTCCCGCTCGTCGAGCCCCCCGCTCGCGATTATCCTCACGTGGCCAAGCCCGGCCCTATCCAGCTTGGCCCTCACCTCCCTCGAGAGCGCGCCCAAATCCCCGCTGTCTATCCTCACGGCCATCGCCGGGACCCCCCTCTTGGCCAGCTCGATCACCTTATCAGCCGCCGCGAGCGTATCGTAGGTATCGATCAGGAATATGGCGTTGTCCGGGAAGCTCCTCGCGAAGGCCTCGAAGGCCCTTGCCTCGTCGTCGAAGGCCATCACGTAAGAATGGGCCATGGTCCCGACGACGGGTATCCCGAACCTCCTCCCGGCCTCTAGGTTCGACGTGGCCCCGATGCCGGCTATGAAGGCCGCCCTGGCGGCCAGCGCCCCGGCCTCGAGCCCATGGGCCCTCCTGAGGCCGAAATCGATGAGGCGCCTCCCCCTTGAGGCCAGGAAGCTCCTGGCGGCCTTCGAGGCGATGGCCGTTTGGAAATGTATGGTATTGATGACGATCGTCTCCAATATCTGCGCCTCCGGGAGGCTCGCCTCGACCTGGACCAGGGGCTCGTTTTGGAAGGCGATCCTGCCCTCCGGGATCGCGTATAGGTTCCCCCGGAACTCGTAATGCTCCAAGTAATCTAGGAAATCCCCGGAGAACCTCCCGAGGCCCTCCAAATAGGCCAGGTCCTCATCCGAGAACCTGAATCCCCTTATCCTCTCAACGAGCGTTTGAAGCCCGGCCGCGACGAGGAAGTTCCTATCCCTGGGCAGGTCCCTGACGAATAGGCTGAAGACGGCCCTATCCGTCTTCCCGTTCTCGAGATAGCTTTGGGCCATCGTCAGCTCGTAGAGGTCCGTATTGAGGGCTATGCCCAAGCCCCGCCCCCCCGGGCCTTGCCAATTGGCCGAGATCCTTAATAAGCTAGGCGGGATCGGCCGGGGAAACCTTGAATACGACGGCCGGGCAATGGGCTCCCCATGGACTTGTTCGAGGCTATCAGGGGGAGGAGGAGCGTCAGGGCCTTCAAGCCGGATCCGATCCCGGATTCGGCCCTCGAGAGGATACTCGAGGCCGCCCAATGGGCCCCATCCGCCGGGAATTGCCAGGCCAGGGATTTCGTGATCGTAACTGACCCCGATGTCAAGGCCCGATTGGCCGAGGCCGCGCTCGGCCAGGGCTTCATAGAGGAGGCGCCGGTCGACATCGTAGTATGCGCCAATAGGGAGAGGTCGGCCAGCAGGTACGGGGATAGGGGCAGGAACCTCTATTGCCTCATGGACGCGGCGGCGGCCGTCGAGAACATCCTCCTGGCGGCCCACGCCCTGGGGCTGGGCGCCTGCTGGGTCGGGGCCTATAGGGACGGCGAGGTGATGGAGGCCCTCGGCCTCCCGCCCTGGCTGAGGCCCATAGCCATAATCCCCATCGGGTTCCCGGCCGAGAGCCCGAGGCCGCCGCCGAGGATAAGGCTCGAGAAGCTGGTCCACTTCAATCGATACGGATCTGAGCGCTGAGCGGCCCCCTCAGGCCCTCCTCGCCAATATGAGGGCCAATAGCGCTAGCAGGGATGCGATTATCAGGATCGGCGACGTCGCCAAATATAGATCGCCCTTGCGATATACGTAGAGGATTATCGGCGGGAGCCTCCCGAGCTCCGGCATCCGCTCGGCCAAGTAGGGGATCAACAGCAGCGCCGCCCCGATGGCGATCAACGCGATCCCGAGCCAAGCCATGGGCGAGTACTCGGCGCGCATCCGCGGACCCCCGGGCATTATGGGGCCCTATGGGCCCCCTTAAATCTATCCCGGCCCCGATCGGCCCGCCCTCTCCCTGAGGGCTATTATCGCCTTGGCCAGGTCCCCGCCCGATTCCTCCAGGGCCCTCCTCGCCTCCTCCGGCCCGACGCCGGCCTGCTGCGCAACGAGCTCCACGTCCTCGTCCCTTATCTGCGCCGCGGCCGCCTCGGCCCTTATGGGCTCCTCCGTCTCCACGCCGCCGCTGATTTGGTACATCCTCTGGCCCTGGATCGTTATCGCGGCGACCACCGGGCCCTCGATGATTATCCTCCTATCCGATAGCTCTATCGAGACCCTGCTGACGCCCTCGAGCTCATCGAATTGCATCCCCATGCGCTTGAGCGCCCTCAGGGCCTCCCTGCCGCTGGGGATCCCCCTCATGTGCCTTAAGCCCAACGCCCTTACCGATTCGGTCCTTTGGGGGGGATCGGTTAAAAAATTAATCGAGGCCGATCCCGGCCGGATCGCCCTATAGCCCCTCGGGGAGCACGTTCTGCCTCTCGACCTCGATCAGGGGTATCGTCCTGGCGTTCGCATCCGTGCTTATGGAATCGCTGAATAGGATCCTGCCCCTGATGGAATCGAATATTATGTATTTCTTATCGATCCCCTCCTCGGATTTGACGAAGTATATGAGCGCCCCACCGCCCGCGAAGAGCACGTTTATGAAGTAGAAATGGTATCGCCCATCGAAGTAATGCTGGATGAAGGACATGGGCGATGCCGCCACTATCTTGACTAGGTCCTCGAGCGACCTCAGTTGTATGTATTTGACCCCCAATGCCATATCCTTCCCCGGATGATATGGTGGGCATTCGATTTTAACGGTTTCCATCCAGGAGCCCGCAATCGTTATTAGGCCACCCGGGATTATTGGGCCCCGAGGCGCATCCGAATGGCGGAGGAGAGGTGGAGCATCTGGCTCCTGTTCAGGTGCGCGAACTTCGCAGGGCACCCGAGCGATTCCCAAATAGGGGTCGCGGTCATCGCCAACCCATATTACGCCCCATTGGTCCACGAGGCCATGGCCAATAAGGTGTGCAGCGTCTGCGGCGGCCCCTTCGAGTTCATCGGCCAGGAATCGGCCCTCGTGCCATATTTGGCCCTGGACGTGGAGAGGCTATCCGCGAGCGGGTTCAACATAATGAAGGATGAGGAAGTGATCTGGGGATAGCCCGCCCCCTCATCCCCCGATCTTTTCCCTTATTATCCTCGCCACGAGCCCGGCGTCCGCCCTCCCCCTGAGCTCCCTCATGATCGCGCCCATGACCTTCCCGAAGGGGGCCCTGAGGAGCTCGGGATCCCGGTCCAATATCTCCCCTATCCTCCGCCTGAGCTCCCCCTCGGGGATCATCCCCAGCCCCAGCTCGGATATCAATTGGCCGATCCCCTTGCCCGGGTCCCTCGAGGCGGCCTCCAAGAGGGCCTCGGCCGATTCCTTCGCGGTCGCCCCCTCCGCTATGGCCCTGAGGAGCTCGAGTATCCTCGAATCCGGTATGGAGCCGATGGGGACGCCCTTCCTCTCCAAGGCCTTGAGGGTCTCGGTGAGCAATGCCGCGGCGAGGGTCGGCTGGGCCCCGGCCGCGACCGCCTCCTTGAATAGGCCCAGGTATTCGGAATCCAGGAGCTGCTTGGCCAGCTTCTCGTTGAGGCCGTAGGCCTCCCTCAGGGCCCTTATTTGCTCCTCCGGCGGGGGCGGGAGCGATGCCCTGACCCGATCCAGCAGGTCCTCGGATATCGGGAACGGCGGGACATCGGTCTCGGGGTACATCCTCGCCGACCCAGGCCTTGGCCTCATGTAGCGCGTCGTCCCATCTGGGTTCGCGGCCCTGGTCTCCGATGGGGGGCCGTCGAACGCCTCCTTGGCCCTCTCCAGAACCGCGAGCAGCGCCCTCTCGGCCCTATCCCTTTCATCGGCCACAATGACGACCGCGTCCATCTCCCCCGCCCCGGCGAGCCCCCTTACGGCCTCGACCTCCTCGGCCGATATCCCATAGCCCGGCAGCTCGTCCGTGTGGAATAGCCCCCCGACCCCGGCGATCGCCATGGCCCTATGGGCCAGCTCGGTCCCGAACCTGAAGCCCGGGGCGAGCTCCCTGCCCAATAGCCCCGAGAAGCCCCGGAGCCTCAGCGCCATGACGGCCCCGCCCCGATCCAGGGCCCTCCTCACGACCCTCGAGGCCGTCGCTGCGAAGGCCCTGGAGACGTCGATGGGCACATCGGAGAGCCGATCCGGCCCCAAGCCCCTCCCGCGCAGCTCATCCCTTATCCTCATCAGCCCGGCCATCCTCATGGCCTCGAACTCCACGACCCTATCCAGCAGGCCCAGCTCCTGGACGCCCTTGACCTCCACGAGCCCCCCGCCGGATATCGATACGTTCAAATCCTGGCGTATGGTCCCGATCCCCCTCTTCACCCTCCCAGTCGCCCTGAGGATCGATCCTATCCGCTCCGCGACCTCCCTCGCCTCCTCCGGCGATTCGATGACCGGGGCGGTCGAGATCTCTATCAGCGGTATCCCCAGCCTATCTATGGCGAAGATCGGGCCCCCATCCCGATCGCCCACCTTCCTGGCGGCGTCCTCCTCGAGGCATATCTGCTCTATCGGGATCTCCTTGCCCCGGACCTTCAGGCTCCCCCCGAGGGCGATCGCGCAGGTCCTTTGGAACCCAGTGGTATTCGATCCGTCTATGACGACCTTCCTCATGACGTGGATCTCATCCACCGGCCTCGACCCGAGCATGAGGGCCACAGCCAAGCCGATCTCAACAGCCTCCCTGTTCAGCGAATGCGGGGGCTCCTCGTCCATCTCCACGAGGCAGGAGGTCCCCCTATCGGCCTCGTAGAGCGCCATCCTGCCCTTCCGGAACTCGTAAAGCGCCGCCGGATCGACCTCGCCCAATTCGCTTTGGGTCGGCCTGAAGCCCCTCGCGAACTCTATCTCGGCCCCGCGCCCGGAGAGCCTCGTCGGGCATTCGCAAAATAGCTTATGCGCCGTATCCAATTGCCTATGTATCTCCAGCCCAACCCTGAGGCCCAGGGCCCCGTAATCCATCCCCAAGGCCCTCAACCCCAATACAGCGTCCTGCCGGACATCTCGCCCGCCAGGTTCGCCGCCATTATGGCCCTGACCTCCCCGGGATCGCCCGTTTGCCCGAGGGCCCACATGAGCTTCACCAGGGCCGTCTCGGGCAGCATGTCCCCCAGCGGGATGGCGCCCGCGGCCAATAGATCGCGGCCCGTGGAATATACGTTCATATTAACCCTCCCCCAGAGGCATTGCGAGGCCATGCAAACCACCACGCCCTCCTCCACGGCCCTCCTTATCGGGCCGCTGAACTTCTTGGAGACGTGGCCGAGGCCCGTCCCCTCGAATACTATTCCCCTATAGCCCTCGTCCACGGCCCAATCCACTATGGAGGGATCCATGCTCGGGTAATACTTGAGCAGCAGGGCCCTCTCATCGAAGTCCGGCCTGACCTCGAGCGCCCCCTCCCCCCTCCTCCTATAATCCTCGACGAGCATCTCGATCCGCCCGGATCGGACGTCGCACCTGGCCAGGGGCTGGGAATTGATGGATTTGAAGGCGTCCCTGCGGCTCGTGTGGCATTTCCTGACCCTCGTGCCCCTGTGGGCGGCTATGGGCCCATCCGATACGCCCTCGTGCATCGCGACCGCGACCTCGGCGAACGGCCCCCTGGAGGCGAATATGGCGGCGCCGATGAGGTTCGTCGCCGCATCAGAGCTCGGCCTATCGGAGGACCTTTGGGCCCCGACGAGGATCACGGGCGCCGGGAGCCCCCTGAGGGCGAAGCTGAGCGCCGCAGCCGAATACCCCATGGTATCGGTCCCATGGGCTATCACGACGCCCTCGGCGCCCGATTCCAACCTCTTGGCGGCCCCGATGGCCATCTCCCTCCAATGGCGGGCCTCCAGGTTCTCGCTGAACTCGCTGAAGAGGACGTCGGCCTCGACCCTCGCGATCCCCGAGAGCTCCGGGACGGCCGCGTAGAGGTCCTCGGCCGATAGGGCCGGTTCGACGGCCCCGGTCCTATAATCGACCCTGCTGGCTATGGTCCCCCCGGTCCCCAGGAGGGCTATCCTCGGGAGGCCCTCCCCCAAGGGCGGGATCGGGGCCCTCCTATACCCGGGCCTCTCCCCCCTCTCCAGGACCTCGACCTCGATCCCGGGCTTGGCCCTGATGCCTATGTTATACCCGTTGGGCAGCTTGACGATTATGGATTCGGGATCCCCGAACCCCGGCCTGGGGATCAATACGCCCTCGTAGACCCCCCCATCCCGCCTTATCCTTATCCTATCGCCCGGCCTGGCCCCGGCCCCCCGGAGCGCCTCGAGGGCCGAGCCGGCGTACCCGGATAGATCCTCAGCCATATCCGAATCAACCCAACTCCTTGCTCATATACGGGCCATCGTAATCGTAGCCGAGCCTCTTGTAATAAGGCTTGGTTCCTATGGCGCTCGTGACCAGGATCTTCTCGGCGTCGAACTCCTCCCTGGCGATCCTCTCGGCCTCGGCCACGAGCGCCCTTCCGAACCCCCTGTGCTGCCAAGCGGCCCGATCCTCGCGCTCGCCAACGGGGAGGGCCGGGCCGTAGACGTGGAGCTCCCTTATGATGGCGCTCCTCTTCGAGGCGATCTCCCTCCTATGGGCCCCCTCGGAGGGTATCCTCAGCCTCAGGCAGCCTATTAGCGCGTCGCTGCTCGGGACCTCGGCCGATATGAAGACCTCGATCCCCCCGGACGCCTCGTACCTGAGGGCCGATATCTCCGCCGAGCCGGGGTCGGCCGCGATCCCCCTGAGCCCCACCTCGCGGCACCTTATGCATTCGCATCGCCTCCCCTCGGCCCGGAGCCTCTCGAGGACGAGCTGGCGCAGGTTGCTCTTCTTGACGCCCGCGATTATCAAATGGGACGGTATATCCCTTTGGATCCTCATTATCCTGACGTATCGCGGGGTCATGGCCTTGACCTCGGCTATGAGCTCGATCGCCTCCTCTGTCGTGAGCGGCTCGTATTCGCCCCTCAGCCACATCTCGTGGAGCCTCGTCCCCTCGAGCACCAGGGTCGGGTATATCTTCAGCATATCCGGCTTGAACCTTGGGTCCTCGAAGAGGAGCCTGAATGCCTCGAGATCCCTTTCGAAATCCGATCCGGGGAGGCCGGGCATCATGTGGGCGACGACCTTCATCCCCGCGTCCTTCAGGACCCTCATGGCCCTGACGACGTCCTCGACCCCATGCCCCCGCCCGACGAGCTCGTATATATCGTCGAAGAGCGTTTGGATCCCCAGCTCAACCCTCGTGACGCCCAAATGGAGCATCCAATCCACATCGGCCTCCCTGGCCCAATCGGGCCTCGTCTCGACCGTCAGGCCCACGTTCTTGATCCGGGCCTCCTCCGCCCTGGCCTTCGCCTCCTCGAGGGACCCGGACCTTGATCCGGCGAGGGCGTCGAGGCAATCCCTCACGAAGCTCTCCTGATAATCCCGCGGCATCGCCGGGAACGTGCCCCCCTGTATTATCAGCTCCACCTTCCCGACCCTGTGGCCTATCCGCTCCAATTGCTCGATCCTATTGCGGACCTGCAGGAATGGATCGAAATCGTTCTGGATCCCCCTCATGGCCGATGGCTCCCTGCCCGTATAGCTCATCGGGACGCCTGGCACCGAGGGGCAATAGGCGCACCTCCCGTGGGGGCAGGGCCAGGGCTTGGCCATGACGGCTACGACGTTCACTCCAGATAGGCTCCTGGTCCTCTTGAGCATCAGCCTCCCGGCGATCGCATCCCCGAGCCCCGGCGGGGCGAGCCGCAGTAGGTCCGAGTTCCTCGGGACCCTCGCCAAGCCGAGCTCCTTGGAGACCCTGAGCTTGACCTCCTGGATGGGGGCTCCGCTGGCCAGGGCCTTCCCTATGATTCTTTCTACAACCTCTTCTTCCATTTAGCCCGGGACACCACCATCGTCAAGGCGAGTCCAGCTGGGATTGCGAGAGGCCCCCAATAAAAGGATGGTGGCGTTTTGAAAAAAGCTGGATCGAAGCTATAGACTCACCCATTCCTCTGAATCACTCCCAGCCTTTTTCCAATCAAATAGCCGCCAATGCCAACTGCAACTATCGCCGCGATGAATAGGAGGACGTCAATACGATCACGTTCCTTTCCACTCTCAGCAATGGTGATAGTTGTGAAAGAAGAGATGATGGAGGTAAGCACCGTTTCCGAGGTCGTGGTGACGGTGCTGCTTGCGCTTGTCGTAACAGTCGTCACACAGTAATTTCTTGCCTTTTTACGAAATAGGTCATGTTCCAAATCCATTTCGGGACGTTCACGCCTTCGCATGACGCGATGAGCGATAAATTCCAAGGCCCTTCCTTTTTCGGAGCCATCAGCTTAATCATTATAAGTTTTTCAACACCATATCCCCTCTCAATATAATCATCAAAGAAACCAATCTCTCTTGATGATTCTAAGTCGACGACCGAGATCCTCACATGTGCCATTTTGTTTGCATCATACCTTACGTAAATTGTTATGTTGAAATATTCCCCTGGCCTAAGAATTGTGCCATTAGCAGGATGGAGTGGGAGAAAGCCTATTTTGACCACAGTACTTCTCTTCACCACAGTATTCACCACAGCCCCCTCAGTATTGCTACTTGCACAGGATTCGCTGGGATATATGAGAACTTGGCCAAGGCCAAGAATCAATAATAAGATCAAAATCTTGGTCTTCAAAGGCCTGGATGCCCAACGAGGCCCCTTTATCGGATGTGAGGATATTTTTAGAATGACCCACCACCCTGGTGATTTGTTCTGGACTTGATTTTTAAAGATTTCCTTGGCCCTTGAGATCTCCCGATCGGCGGCGCGACCATCGAATAGCAAACATAAAAAAGGTTCTTCGTAAAGATGAACTCGGAAGCGGGGGCCATGAGGCGGGCGGGCCTGGCGGAGCTTAGGCTCCATCGGGGCGAGGCCCCGGGCTGGCTATTGGCCCGGATGATAGCCCTGGCGAAGGGGATCTTCCGGGCCATATACGACGAATACGGCAGCCGGGAGATATTGGCCCGGATATCCGACCCCCTCTTCTTCCAGGCCTGCTCGAACGCGCTCGGGTTCGATTGGGATAGCAGCGGATCCACGACCACCACCTGCTACGCCCTGAAGGCGGCGCTGAATTCGATCGACGCGGGCGTCAAGGCCGTCGGCGGGAAGGGCAGATATGCGAAGGCGGCCCCGGAGGAGCTCGATGCCCTCGGATCGGCCATGGGCCTCTCATGCGAGGAGGTCGCCCGCCTCAAATACGCCAGCAGGATGGCCGCGAAGGTCGATAACGCGGCCGTTCAGGACGGCTATGCGCTATACCATCATTCGCTCTTCGTGGGCGAGGATCTGGAATGGGCCGTCGTGCAGCAGGGGATGAACCCGGCCACCGGGATGGCCAGGAGGTATCATTGGATCTCCGAGGGCCTCGAGAGCTTCGTCCGCGAGCCCCATAGGGGCATCGCGGCCCAAGCCCTCCACGGGAGGGTCCTCGATATGACTGCGGGGGCCAGCGAGGAGGCCAGGAGGGCTTCCTGCGATCTATCGAAGGAGGGCGCCAAGAGGCTCAGGAGGCTCTTGGCCTCATTGCCCCACGGGGCCCAGGCCAGGATCGATGGGTGGATCCCAGGGGCCCCTCGACCCGGGCCGATGCCGGGGCCCCTGGTGGAATACAGGGTCCCGAGGAGGATGGATTGGGAGGCCCTGGAGGCGGCCTACGAGATCCAGCCCAGGGATTACGAGGAGCTATTGGCCATAAGGGGGATAGGGCCCTCGACTGTCAGGGGGTTGGCCCTGATAGCCGAGCTCATATACGGCGCTGCGCCCAGCTGGAGGGATCCGGCCAGGTTCTCGTTCGCCTTCGGCGGGAAGGACGGGGTCCCGTTCCCCGTCGATAAAAGGGCCATGGATGAGGCCATAGGGTTCCTCAGCAGGGCCATAGAGGAATCGAGGCTCGGGGATAGGGAGAAGCTCGATGCCCTGAGGAGGCTACGGGCGCGGCGGATCGGGTGAAGCGGATCGGGGCGGGCCTAGCCGATCCCCCAATTCTGGCCCGGCTTCCTCCCGAGGATCAGCCTCTTCCTGACCAGGGATCTAACCCTGACCCTCGGGATCGGGGACCTCCTCTCGCGCCCCTGGATCTTCGGAGTTTGGGACCTGACCTTCCCGGCCTTAGTTATGGATCCGTGGGTTGGGATGGCCCATCACCCCATCGGCCCATTCCGGGCTTGGGGCTTAAAAGGGTTTCCTTGGCCACGCCCGCCCCCGGGCCGCCCGGCATTGGGGGATCCGCCCTCCCCGGCGGCGCCCCGGGCGCTCACCGGGACCTTCGCCCCGCTCTCGTCCATCCGGACCCTCCCGAGGTCAGCCATCCCCATGAGCGCCCCCATCCCGAAGACCGGGCCATCCCGGCATACCCTGAGGCCATCGATGGAGCAGCTGCCGCATATGCCGACCCCGCATTTCATCATCCTCTCCAAGCTGGCTTGGAGGGGGATCCCAATCCGCCCCGCGATCCCGAGCAGGGCGGCGATCATCGGCTCGGGGCCGCAGGCGAAGATGGAGTCGTGATCGCCCTCACCCAGGAGGCGCTCCGCCGCCTCCGACGCCAATCCCCTAACCCCCGCCGAGCCGTCCTCAGTCGCCAGGACGAGCCTCAATCGCCCGGAGGCCTCGAGCGCCTCGGCCCTCCGGATAAGGGGGATCTCGCCGATGGACCTCCCCCCCATCACCATCGTCGGGATCCTGTCCCCCGCCGCCATCGCCTCGGCCAAGGGCATCAGGGACGCGGCCCCGATCCCGCCTGCCACCAGCAGGGGCCTCCGGGAGCCCTCGAATTCGTAATGCGTCCCATACGGCCCCCTGACCCAAATCCGATCCCCCGCCTCGATCCCCAGCAGGGCCCCGGTCGCCTCCCCGACCCCCTTCACGGTTATCGATGCCCATTCCCCGGGCCCGATCCTGGAGACGCTCATCGGGATCTCATCGACCCCCGGGATCCAGATCATCGCGAATTGCCCCGGCAGGGCCCTCGAGAGGAACCGATCCCTGAAGGCTATCGATTTCACGCCCCTCGCCTCCCATTCGACCTCCTCCGCCCTCACGGCCCTCCTCTCGCCCCTCCCGTCCCGCATGGGCCATCGCCACAATTGGGGCCGTCAATCGTTAAAGAAATACCTGGTTTGGCCGAGGGTATCCGCCGATAGCCTCTCCACCTCGAATATCAGCGGGAAGTTCCTGACGGCCTCCCCTATGGTTAGGCAATGCCTCTCCGGGAGCCCGCTCACGAGGAGCTTGACGCTATCGGCGTCGAGCTTCGCCGTCTTGGAAACGAACTCCAGGTCGTGGTCGTTGGCGAAGTTGAAGAGGAATATATTATCGGCCTGCCTATAGATCCCCTCCCTTATGGTCTCTGGCTGGTTTGTGATGAAGGTGGCGAATATCCCCAAGTGCCTCATCCTCGTGACGACGTCGTCCCAATAGGTATCCCCCAGGTATAGGTGCGCCTCCTCGGCGAATAGGAATACGGCCCTCAGGGCCCCGGCGGATAGGAGCTCGGTCAGCTTCCCGAGGAATAGCTCCACGATTATCCTACGCGAGAGCGATGATTTGTTCCTCATATTCACCACGACCGCGTTCCCGTCCCCGAGCCACTTGGCGATCTCGCCGAAATCCATGCAGCCCTCGTCCCCGAATACGCCCGATTCGACGAGGGAGTGATACCTGGAGGCGAGGGCCTCCCGAACGCTCTCGTGGCAGCTCCAGCATTGGATGGCGGTCCCGATCGAGCCGAGGCTGAGGGCGTCCCTCGCGGCCAGCTCCTTCCACATGCTCGCGAAGACCTTCGCCGAGGTCGGAGGCAGATCGAGGGCGTGGAGCAGGATATCCATCATGGCCCTCAGGCCCACGCTCCTAACATCGAACCTCTGGGCGCCCGGCCTCAGGACCATTATCCTATCGCCGAACTCGTTCGGGCGGCCGTCCCAATCCCTGCCGAGGTTCACGTATTCCCCGTTTATATCGAAGACCAGGCATGGGGCCCCGTATTTCACTAGGTTCAATAGCAAGAGCTTCGAGAAATGCGATTTCCCGGTCCCCTTCCTCCCCATTATTATGTTCAGCTTCCCATCGAGCCCCTTCGCGTCTATGACGACCCCCTTCCCGGATTTCGTCCTCCCCAGCCTTATCGGCCTCTTCGGATCCCCATCGCACAATAGCTCCTCGATCGATATCCTCCTGACGATCGACCCTATCCTCGATGGGAGCCACGGCGCATGGGCCAATAGCCTCCCCCCCTCGATGGCCCCCCTTATCTTGCAAACCAATAGCCTAGCATCCTTCAAATAGGCGACCTGCGAGGAGACCCCGAAGGGGTCCTCGTCCTCCCCCTCGACCGATCCGGCGGTCATCGTATCCCTGAGGAGGTCCTCGAGGATGCCCGGCAGGTTGACGAATTGGACATCGATCACCTGCGCGATCAGCCCCCTCCCGCTCTCCCGATCCTCTATGAGTAGGTAATCCCCCCTCTCCGCCTCCTCGTCCGGGAAGGCTATTACGTGGGCCGTGTTCCCCTCCTTCTTGTAGAACTTCATCTCAAGCCGCCCCGCCCCAGCCCCCGAATGGGCCGAAGAGGATCCTCCTCAGGTTCGGCCTCTGGATGAGCTGTATCCCCCTATGACCCGATAGGAACCTCTGTATCCCCACGATCTCGTTCGCCGTGAAGGCGCTCAATATATGGGCCAGCTTGAGGCATTCGGGGTATCCGGCGCTCGCTATATCGGATCCCAGGAGCTTCGATATGGCGTCGAGGGCCCCATCCGGGCCGATCCCCCTATCGGCATCTAGCCTGAACGCCGGGCCATCCCGGGATAGCCTCGATACGTAAACCCTCCCGAGGAGCTTTATCGGATGCGATGGGAAGGCCCTGGAGATCAGCTCGTCTATATCGATCACGTAGGGCGGATCGGCCCCCCTGGCCAGCTCGAGGACGCTCCGGCCGTTGTATAGGAGCCTCGTGGCCTTCGAGAAGGCCAGGACAGAGTTCCCGTTCCCCCTCGCCTCCTCCAATATCCTCCTCAGGGCCCCCGCCGGGTTATCTGGGGTCCCGGCCGTGAGGGAGCCATCGAAGAGTATTATGGAATCCCTGAACGAGGAGCAGATCGATTCCTGGAGCCATCGCTCCATGAGGTTCCTCAATCGCGCCGTTATTTGAATCAAGCCCGATTGGGGCTGCTCGAGGTCTTCGCCCCCCGGGGCCTCCATGAGGCCCAGCATCGGATCGGCCGAGCCCTCGGCTATGTGGAACGGGAGCGGGCCGTACCTCAGGTAGCGATGGGAGCGGCCGATCCTCCATACGACGGCCCCCCTCAGGGCCACCACGATCCCCTCCCTGGTCTCCCCGACCTTGGAGGCGGATACGTCTACGGCCGCTATCGGGGAATCGCACTCCCTCGGGGCGACCCTTATGGGCTCCACTGGGGCCGTGGGGGCCCCGATCTCCAAGGGGGGCTCCTCGGGCGCCTCGAGGCCCTCGCCGAGGACCCCCCTCATCGGCGATAGCCGCTCGAGGCTATCGAAGCTGAGCCTCATGAGGGCGTCCGGGATGGGGGCCCTCGGCCCCCTCAACAGTAAATTACTTATTTCCCCATTGCCTACTATATCCTGGGCGCGGTGGACCATTTCACCCCTCCTCCTGGGAGCCTCAAACTCCCGCCGCCGCGCCTCCAAATGGGCGCGTTCCCAAGCCCGCCTTCCCCCCGGTCACATCCCCTCCTGGCCCGATTCCAACATCTCCTTCATCCGCATGATGCCCAAGTTCGTGATCCTATAGCTCCCCCGCCCGGTCCGCTCCACGGTCCCGTCCTTCGTCATCTGCGTGAGCGCGTTCCTGACCGTCTTATCCGATTTCCCCGTGAGCCTCTTCAGCTCCTCTATCGACATCTCGTCGTCCTCCCTCATCCCGAGCTTGGAGAGCACGTGGGCGCATAGGAGGACCAGGCCCATGGATTGATCCGCGGGCATATAGGACTTGAGGAGGACCATGTCCCCGTCCTGCGTTATGTTCAGGAACTTCGAGAGCGAATCCATAAGCTGCGCGTAATCCGGCGCGAAGAGGAGCTTGGAGGCCAGCTCGTAGGTCGGGCAAACGCCCTTGAGGAACCTCAATACCTCCCTCACCACCTCGTCCACTTCCCCCTCCGCCTCGTGGCGGATCCCCCTCCACTCGATCGTCACCTTCAAGGCCCCATCGCCCTCCACTTCGATCACCCGCCGGCCCTCTGCTTCACCTTCGGCAATATGGCCCTCCTGAAGTGATCGAGGCCGTAAGTCGTCGCCCTGTACTCCCCCTTCCCGACCCTCTCGGCCAACCCCTCCGAGCATAGCTCGCTCACCCTCCCGGCTATCGTCCCGGGGCTCCGCTTTATCCTGCTGGCCAATTCGCTCGAGGTCAGCTCCGGCCCCTCCGCCTTCCCGAGGGCGTTGGCCAGCCTCGCAATGGCCAAGTGGAAGAGGATCAGTTCCCTGTCCGGGAGGAAATCGACCGGCGCCGTTACGACCAAGCCCTCCGGCGTGAGCGCTATTACGCCCTCGCAGTCCCTCAGCAATGCCTCCACGTCCACCGATAGGGAGATCTTGGACAGGACCTCCAGGCCCGGCATGAGGCTCGCGAAGAATGCCATGAGCTCGCTCACCACCGCGTTCGGATCCCCCCTGACGGTCTTCTCCAAGCCCTTGTACCTGACCGTCACCTCTACCCAGTCTTCCTCGCCCATCCCCCACACTTTTCACTACAGCGAACCACGAGGTTATTTTTAAATTTTCCCATCAAATCCCAATCAATATAAGTAACATCTAGACGGGCAACGAATGAGACAAATTACGAAATCCATTTTGGTCCAAGGGAAGGGAAGGAGCCGATGGAAAATCAAGATGTTACTTTCCTTCCATTTCGCCAATCTATTGGGATTTTGGGAAAATCGCGAAAAGTCCCGAAACCTCATATTTAAAGCCCGGGCCGGCGAATCCTCCGGGGGTTGAGGTATAACCAGCTGAAGGAGATGATCCTCCGGGCCCTCTCCGAGCTGGGGGAGGAGACCAGCCTGGGCCTGATGGAGCGCCTGCGGGGGGAGGGCGCCGCGATCTCCGAGAAGGCCCTCCAAATGGCCCTGCTGAGGTATTATAGGCAGGGGCTCCTCTCCAGGCGGAGGCGCAAAGGGCTTTATCGATATTCCCTGACGGATAAGGGCAGGAGGAGGCTGGAATGGCTCAAGGGGCGGAGCCCCTGAGCCTCGGGATTATCTCGTTCCTAACCCATTGCAGCCCGGCGCCGGAGAGGCAATACTCGCCCCTCTCCGCCACGAGCTTCCCCTCCCTCCTCAGCTCGCTCGCCCTGGCCCTGACGGCGTCCGTGCCGGTCGTCTTCCAGCTGGACGATAATATGGAGCTCAACTCCTCATCGGACAAGCGGTTCGGGTGCATCGAATAAAGGAGCAGGGCTATCGCCTCCTTGGCAGTCAGGTTCTCGACCGGGACAGTGAGCCTGGGCCTCCCGTCCTGGCCGAGCTCCACTATGCCATCTAGCTCCGGGGATACGCCCGCCCTGGCCCCCTCGGGGCCGGGGATCGGGGATTGGGCTATCACCATGCCCAAGAGCTCCTCGAACTTCCCCCTCACGTATTCGAAATCCCCCTCGAGCTCTATCTCGAGGTCCCCCCTCCTTATCCTGAACCTCAAATCGCTTCCTCCATCGCCCATTCCAAGGGCCCCGGGGGCGGAGGCTCCCGCGAGCCCGCGCCCCCGGTTCAATGGGGCGCGCCCCATTGATAAAAGCTTCCCGCGCGGGCCCGACCGCTCATAATCCGAGGGATGGGGCGATCGACTTCAGGGCATCGAGGGCGATCCGGAGGAACTCATCCCTCGATAGCCCGAGCCTTTCGCAGAACAATATCCTCCCCCTATCGGCCCCCCTGGCGAAATCCCTGTCCTTGAACTTCCTGATCAAGCCCTCCAAGGTCACCTCGGAGAGCTTCCTCGAGGGCATCACCAGGGCTGAGGCTATTATCAAGCCCGATGCGGCGTCGCTGGCGACCAGGGCGTTCTCCATGGGGGTCCTCGGCTCCCCTATCTTGGAGTTATGGGCTCTTATGGCGTCGAGGACCTCCTTTGGGACCGAATCCCCCAATATGGCCGCGGCCTCCAGCCCATGGCGCTCGAAATCGTCGCAGGTCCTCTCGAAATCCACGTCGTGCAATAGCCCGGTCAGGCCCCAAAGCTCCTCATCCCCCCCGAGCCTCCTCGCCAACGCCCTCATTATGGCCTCGACGGCCAGCATGTGGAGGAATATATTCCTCCTCCTAACGTTCCCCTCCAGTATCCGAAGGGCCTCCTCCCTGGTCAACAATCGCGAAGCCCCTCCGATCCGGACCACGGGGCGTCCGGATCGGATAAAGCTATCCCCGGGGAGGGCTCAAGCCGATTCCCAGAGCGCCCTAGCCTTCCTCAGCGCCAGCCCCAGGTAATCCCTATCCCTGGAGAATACCTCCAAGGTCATCGTCCCATCGTAGCCCGATCGCTTTATGGCCGAGAATATGCCGGCGAAGTCCACGTTCCCGCAAAGCGGCGGCAGGTGCTCATCCGATAGGCCGAAGTTGTCGTGGACGTGCAAATGGCGGATCCTGCCCGCGAAGCGCCTGAGGAACTCCATGGATCTATTCCTCGGCGCCAAGAGGTTCGCGTGCCCCAAGTCCAGCGTGAGCCCCGCCCTCGGGAAGGCCCTGAGGACCTCCTCGAACTCCTCCGGCTCCGATAGCCAGCCATCGGAGGGGCACATGTTCTCGATAGTTATCTCCACCCCGTTTTCCTCGGCCCTCTCAAGGGCCGATCTAAGGAACTCGATCCCGAGGCGCCGGCCGTAATCGCCCATGTGCCTGGCCATCCTGGATACGTAGCTCGGGTGGAGGTTCGCGATCCTTATGCCCAGCTCCGGGAGGGCGTCTATGGCCTTGAAGACCTCCATCCTCGACGCCAGCCTTATGGAGTCGTAGAGGTCCGCGGTCCTGACGAAGCAGGGCAGGTGCGCGATCGCCCCCATCCCATGGGCCGAGAGCGCCCCCAATATCGAATCCCGGTTCGCCAGGAGCTTCTCCGGGGTGGCCTCCGGGGGATCGATCGCCAGCTCGACGAAGTCGAACCCCATCCCGATTATGGCCTCGAGCTCGGCCAGGACCGGGCGCGCTGGAAAATTCATGGCGCCGTAGCGCATGCCCTGGGAAACGCCCGCCCGCGAAATAAGCTTTGGGGATCCCGGGGGCCCTCATGGCATCGGCGGGGTTCGGGTGTGAGGTCTGGCGTGAGGCCCGGGCCGCTCGGGCCCCGGTCCGGGGGCCATGAGCGGGCCCTTTTTATTCGCGGGCATCCAATAGGATTGCGGGGGAGACCGATGGATCCCGCGCTTGATTGGGCGGCGTGCTCGCGAATGCTGAGGGAGGCCTTGGGGCTCAAGGGCAGCCCCGTGGCGATCGCGTATTCCAATTCGCCGATCCCGGGCGCGGAGGACGGGAGGTATCGCGCCTGCGGGGCGATATTGGCCGCGAGGGATGGGAGATCGATCAACCTGACCAGCGAGAATTGCGATTGCAAGGGGGGGATATATCACCTGGGGCTTGGGCCGGCGCGCGAAGGGCTGGAGGCCTTTTTGGTATATGAGGAAAGGCTATTCTCCTCGTTGGCGGTCGCGAGGCGAATGACGCATGGCGTAAGGAAGGAGGCGCCGCCGCCCTTCGGGCTGGCCAAGTTCGTGGCCTTCCATCCCCTTGAGAGGGCCGAATCCGCGCCCGATCTGGTCCTCTTCCTCTGCAACCCCGAGCAGGCCTGCAGGATCGTGGCCCTGGCCGGCTTCGACGATGGATCGCTGCCGAAGGCCAATTTGGGAGGGGCCCTTTGCTGGAGCGCGATCACCTATCCCCTGATGACGGGCAATTTGAACGTCTCCCTTGGCGACATAGCCGCGAGGAGGGCGGAGGGATACGATCCCGGGGAGTTGATCGTGAGCGTCCCGATCCACAAGATCCCCCACATCATCGGGAACATCGATCGCTGCATCGCAGGGACCGCCAAGCCCCCCGAGGGGCCCATCGGCCCCCCGAGATCGGATGCTTAACAAATGCTCAAAAGCAAGCTGGCTGCGCTCGGCCATCTCCGAGGAGGGCCATCCGGCGATGGATCAGTTTCAGAACCCCTCGCCAAAGCGAAGCCCATTATCGCCGGTTGCGGAGGGTTGAGCCATTTCTCCCTTCCTTGGCGCCCGTTAGGTTTGCGATCCCGATGTCGTTATGCGGGGGGTCTTGGGGTGGGTCCTCGCCATTGGTCCGTTTTCGCAATTTCCATGGCTTACTTCATTGAGCCGTAGAGCGACCCCGTTAATAATGCCTTTTTTCAAAATCTTTATTAACACCTGAATAATTAATGAAATTTCCTTGAGGGAAGGAAAATGGAAGCGTTGGCGATGGCCTTCCTTCTTGGAGCCATAATATATTGGGCCCTTCTCGCCTATTTGGGCTATATCGGCTATAAAAAGACTACCCCGACGGCCATGGATTATTTCTTGGCCGGTGGAGCGCTGGGTCCGATCGTAGTCGGCATCGCCGGAATGGCTACGATGCTAAGCGCTTGGACGATGTTGGGGCATCCGGGAGGGCAATATACCTATGGTTTGCCATATACTTGTTATCTCGTTCATATGACCATTCAGGTGCTCTTTCCATTGATGTTATTCTATAAGCCATTGTGGCTCCTTTCACATAAATATCATTATATTACAATTGGGGAAATGGCAGGGGATTATTTCGAATCTAAGTGGATAAGGATACTGATAGGGATCTGCGCGGTTTTATTTGCCGTTGGATATGTAACGATTCAGCTAGTTGGCGGCGCGATCATTTTCAGGCATTTCAGCGGCGGGTTGATATATCCAGAGGCCGGAGCAATAATCATGGCCATAATAGTGGCCTATTACGTCATAGCCGGGGGGTTTAGATCGACCGTTTGGACGGATATAATCCAAGGGATCCTTTTGCTCTTTGGAGTGGCCATGGTAATGGTCGCAATCCTCTGGGCCGTTGGAGGGCTCACCACCCTATGGAATAGGGCGTTGTCGGAGCTTCCTCCTGCCTATTTCAAGGTTCCTCCGGGAATGGTTTTGTTCGGGGTTCCCTACATAATCACCATGGCCTTCGCAAATCTTGGGATATATACATCCCCGCAAGTGAGCATGATCTACGCGGGCTCAAGGGATCGGAGGGCGATCAGGGTGGTCGGGCTCTTGATGATAGTCGTTGCATCGTTCCTCTTCTTCGTTGGATACCCAATAATAGGGACTGGGGGGAGGTTGTTATTCCCGAAGTTAACGGCCCCCGATACGCTGCCCCTTGTGGCGGTAACAACGCTGACCCCGCCGTTCATGGCAGCTTTATTCGGCATAGCCACCATGGCGGCCATGAACTCCACAGCCGATATGAACTTGCTACAAACAAGCGGAATAGTGGTGAGGGATATAATCTTGCCAACATATGGGAAGGAAATCCCTGAGAAGAGGCAGATACAAATTTCCAGGGCAATTATAGTGCTAATACTAATAATGGCAATATTGATGGTGTTCGTGAGAGGGCTGTACGAATTTATAACATTCCTAGGAGCGCTGGGGGTGGCCCATGGGACCCAAATGATCCCAACCCTGTTCGCCATAACAAGATCCCCGAGAATCACGAAGCTTGGAGCCGGATTGGGATTGCTCGTGGGCATAATCGTGGTGAACCTCACCTATTGGGTTTGGAGATACCCATTCGGGATACATTCCGCGGGATGGGGGCTAATCGCGAACGTAATCGTTTGCGCCCTCGTATCCCTTGCAACCAATCCCCCATCGAAGGAGAAGGTGGATAAATTCCATGGATTCCTGGCCAAGGAATTCGGGTTGCCCTCCCTTGGGCTCCTCCCGAGGACCAAAGAGGGGTGGACGTTCGCCGTATTGGTGGCGATTTATATGTTCCTCCACGCGGGTCCTTTGCTATACCTCTTCGAGGGATTGGCGCTTTGGGTATGGAACGTGGCCATGTGGCTATTCGCGATAGTCTTGGCCTTGATAGGGTTCTATAAATTCAAATTCGCGTGATCGCTTAACCCCCCGTCTTTTTTTTCCTCCAAGGGAATCCAGCGAGCACCCCATCTGCCTTGCCCGCCGAGGCCTGGGCTGATGGACCTTGCGTGAAATTATTAATCTATAAATGCCGGATGCCCTTAGCTAAATACGGCCCCCCTTCGCCGTGGAAAACCCTATAAATCGGGGCCCCATAAGCCCCCTGGGGGGTTGTATTTGGAGTTAGACAGGGAAAAGCTCCTCGAAATGTATAGGAAGATGGTGACCATAAGGCGCTTCGAGGAGAAGGTCGCGGAGCTGAACGCCAGGGGGGTCTTCCCGGGCCTGGCCCATTTATACATCGGGGAGGAGGCCGTGGCCGTTGGGGCCTGCTCGGCCCTCAGGGCCGATGACCTCATAACGAGCACCCATAGGGGCCACGGCCATTGCATAGCCAAGGGCTGCGACCTCAAGCCCATGATGGCCGAGCTCCTTGGGAGATATACGGGGTATTGCAAGGGGAAGGGGGGCTCGATGCACATATGCGATTTCGATAGGGGGATCCTCGGGGCCAACGGGATAGTCGGGTCCAATATCCCGATCGCGGCGGGGGCGGCGTTGGGCATAAAGATGATGCGCCAGGACAGGGTGGTCCTCTGCTTCTTCGGGGATGGCGCCTCGAACGGGGGCTCGTTCCACGAGGGCCTTAACTTCGCATCGATTTGGAAGCTGCCCGTAGTCTTCGTTTGCGAGCACAATATGTACGCGATATCAATGCCCACGAAGAAGTCCACGTCCGTCGCCAACATAGCTGATAGGGCATCGGCGTATGGGATGCCGGGCGAGGTCGTCGATGGGCAGGACGTATTGGCCGTATACGAGGCCGCCAGGAGGGCCGTGGCGAGGGCCAGGAG
>JGI20130J15133_1000251_pt1 | contig 49834 bp, 32 predicted proteins | sample WasSprMetagenome_FD_15133 | JGI IMG/M metagenome (IMG submission 15133) | reverse complement strand
AAAGGCGAAGTTATCGCCGTCGGCGAAGGCTGCCATGAGAAGTGTGTCTGGGTCGCTGCAAAGGCATTCGCCGTGTTTGCACAAACGAAACCGCTTACACAAATCCGCCACCCTTTGAGGGCAGCATTGACAGCAAGTTTCTGCCCCAAATTGGTGGCATCTTTCTCGGCGACTTTCGCTGCGCTGCAAAAGGGAAAACACGCTGCATCCAACCCCTTTCCCTTCGCAGCCAAACTTTCAACCTTCTGTGGCTGTTTCTTCTTGCTTGCCTTCCTCTTGCTTTGCTGTTGCTTTCCCGTGCCTTTCGGCGGCTGGTCTTGCGGTTTGTTGTCTGGCAGTGGCAGTTCTTTGAGCCCTTGCGGCGGCTGCAGCCCGTTTCTTCTCCTCTTCCGCTTGCCACTCTTCATCGGTCATTTGCATTGACTTTTTGCCCGTCACTTGATCAACCGTTCCGAGCCCCATGCGAATCCACTTTTCCTGTTGCCATTCACCGATTTCCAACAGCCGTTGCTTGTCAAAAACTAAATCNCGGTGGGAGTAACCGCCAATTTGCCAAACATCTGTATGGATGAGGGAAGGTGTCGGACACGCTTCAACGCAGAGTCCGCAAAGGCTGCAGAGGTTGTTGTCAATGATGAAGACGACGGGATACTTGCCTTTGTGTCCCGGCTGGTCATCAATGGTTTCAATGTGGATGCAGTGGTCGGGGCAAATGCGCTCGCAAGCGAGGCAACCGATGCAGTTTTCCTTGCCCGTGCGTCGGTCAATGGTCAGACCTATCGTGCCCCTGTATCGCAGAGCGATTGGTCTTGAGCCCCATTTCTTCGTGATGGTTGTCGCTTGCCTGAGAAAAACGACGCGCCCGAAGTTTTTGATGGTCACTGCCATCCCTTTCAGGATTGTGATGACGGCATCCCAAAAGTCGTGCCAATAAGAGGGCTTGACAGGAATTGGTGGCTTGGGTGGGGCAGTCATCATCGCTTCTCACCCCTCACTTCCGCCAGCATCTCCTCCATCGCCTCCCTCGTCAGTTCCTCAGGTTTAGGCAACTCGCCCCTCATGATTTTCTCCTGCAGCAACTTGACACCCCAAAGCAATTGCTCTGGCGTCGGCGGGCAACCAGGGACATAGACATCGACGGGGATGATTTTGTCAACGCCGTTGAGAACTGAATAAGCGTCGTAGAATGGTCCGCCGTTGGTGGCGCAAACACCCATCGCAATGACATATTTGGGCTCTGCCATTTGCTCGTAAAGCACCCTGACTCGCGGTGCCATTTTGTATGTGACGGTGCCAGCGACAATCATCAGGTCTGCTTGTCTCGGCGTCGCTCTCGGAATCATCCCGAATCGGTCAAAATCGTATCTCGGTCCTGCCGTTGCCATCATTTCAATGGCGCAGCAAGCCAACCCGAAGGTCATATACCAGAGGGAACTTTTGCGAGCCCAGCGAAAAGCGAGGTCTTTCAACTTCCCAACTCCGGGCGTTCCGTCCAAAACTCGGTTGGCGATTTCCTTCACCCACTCAAATCGGGTCAGCACGATTTCCAGTTTCTGCTGCCTCAGTTCGGGAGGCAAAGTTGGTTGCCCGGGAATTTCAGGCACCCAAATCGGTGTTCGTTCCCTTTCAGCCATCCTTATCGCCTCCTTAGGCTTAAAGCCCAATCGGCACTCAAAAGCATAACACACCCCACCTCGTCACAGTTGACACACCTCAACAAATTTTTCGGTGCGTTTGTGAGCGTTCGGAAAGTTTTGTAGGAGCGGCATAAGCCCCGAAATAGTTTCGGTGCGATTTTGCGTCGCTCAACCTACAATTTAGTTGCGGTCTTCCGCGTTTTGAGGGGGCGAAAGGATGCCGACAGTTAGGTTGGCTTTGGCGTTGGCTTTGGGCGCTGTCTTTTGGGCGTTCGGGCTATTGCCTTTCGCTTGGGCTTACAACGGGGTCATCTTGTTGGCAGCATTGTGGGAACTTTTTGCGGTCGCAAGGGCAAGGCGAAGTCTAAGGTGCGAGCGAAGGTTAGCGAGGTCTTGGAGGTTTCTGCCCAAGGGGAAGTTAACATCGTCATCACCAACCCGACGAACATGCCTTTAGTGGTTGCGGTTAAGGACGAACCGCCTCTTGATTTTCGGTGGGACGCACCTTCAAAACGCCCAGACCAAATCCTTCCGCTGCTCGGCACTCTCCTGCCACCTCGCTCTCAAGTCTCTTTGCGTTACTTCGTCACTCCGATGCGCAGGGGCGAATTCAGGTTTGGGGAAGTGAACTTGAAGTTGAGCACACCTTTGATGTTCGTTTGGCTGCCGGTTCGTTACCCATTGCCTCAAACGGTTCGTGTTTTGCCCAACTTGGCTCAAGCCAGAAAATACGCCCTTTTGATGCGGAAGGTCAGGATGAGGGAGATGGGCTTCAGACAGATCCCGCTCAAAGGCGCTGGCACTGAATTTTCGTCCCTGCGGGATTACTTGCCCGATGATGACCCAAGATGGATTGACTGGAACGCTACGGCTCGCAGGGGAAGGTTGGTCAGCAAGGAGTTTGAACTTGAGCGGGGACAAAACATTGTCGCTGTTTTGGACGCCGGCAGAGTGATGGCGACGAGACTTGACGGTCTAACCAAACTTGACCACACCGTTAACGCTGCAGCCTTTGCCCTTCACATCGCCCACAACCTGGAAGACCGAGTTGGGCTCATGATTTTTTCTGACCGCATCCAACGCTGGCTTCCGCCAAGCAAAGGCGTTCGGCAGTGGGAATCAATTTTGGAAGCGCTCCGACAAGTTGAGCCTCAGTTAGTTGAAGCCAATTATGCTGGCGCTTTCGCTCACCTGCTTCAAAACCTGCCTCGCCGCTCGCTCTTGCTTATCTTCACCGACTTGATAGACCCCGACACATCGGAGGCACTGATAACCTACGCTAAAATGCTCGCCGAAAAACATTTGGTTCTCGTTGTTGCCTTAAGCGATTACGAGTTGAGGTCGCTTCTGGCTGAACCCATTGACGAACCCTCGGACCTTTACCGACAAGCAGCAGCCGTCGCAGTTTTGAACGACCGTTTGAGGGCAGTTGCGCAACTGCGAGAAAGCGGGGTCAATGTCCTTGACACTTCTCCCGAAGCCCTTTTCAACACCTTGCTTGAACACTACTTGCTGGCTAAGCGAAGGCTTTAAACTTGTTGTCTTGCAAGGCTTGAATAACGCAAGTGCAGGTGAGTGATGATGAGGAAGTGGGTGATGACGCTTTTTGTTCTCATGCACCTCTACGCCACATTGAGTGCGCAGGTCAGCATTGAACAAAAAGCTTACCAAGCCACTATCGGTGAAGATGGCTTTATCTCCTCGCTCTTTATCGGTGGGTGCAATGTCTTAGGGAAGCCAATCCAATTCTGTGTGGGTGTAAACTGGAAGGTTGAGCGAATTGAAAAGCGTGGCGATGGTAGGGAAGTTTTCATTTCTCTCACAAGCGAACGAGGGAAGGGTGAATTGCTTTACCGATTTGGCGATGACTCAATCGCTATCACTATGCTTCACCATCTCGGGGGTTTCCAAACTTGGCAAGTGTTTTTCAGTGACGAAGTGTTAGCCGTTGAAGACCTTCAGTGTCGTGAAGTTGACGGTGCTGAGGCTATTCAGTATTCCGAACACGGTCAGATCCGCCCCACACCACTCGTCCCACTTGTGCGCATTCAGCGCATGAGGCTCTACCTCCGCAACGGTTCATCCGTCTTGTTTTGGCATGATGGATGGGGCGCCCCGTTCAACCTTGATGAGATTGGTTCGCTAAGAGGTTTCACTTATCAACGCAACTTGCATGAAAGTGATAAGCCAATGACCCTTTATTTTGTCGTTGAGCGCGTTGGGAATCTCTCATTACAACCTGCACCTGCTTTCGTCCCCTATGGTGAGGCTTTCGCCAACATGTTCTATCTTGGCGAACCTATAACTTTCAACTTGCGTTTCACTGAGGCGACTATGAAGCGATTGAAGGCTTGTGAAAAATGGCTTGTCCGCTACGAAGTCACAGACTTTTGGAAACATACCGTTACTAAGGGAACGATGACCTTTAGAGACGATGAAGCCCTCAAAGGCGGAAGCATCAAGGTATCATTCCTTGTCAACCAAACTGGATGGTTTGCCGTTCTCTTTTCATTACAGCCTGCCACTANAATTAGTCCACCAATGTTGCCGTCCCAATTTCTAACACGCTTTGCGGTTGTCAACCGTCACCCTCTTTTCCCTGAACGACCGAGCCCAAACGAAAGCGTATCCGATTACGGCTACTCAGCGCTCTTGGGCTTGAAGTGCATTCGTGAGAGCATTGACATCTCCCGCATCTTTCCCGAACGAGGAAAGGTTGATTGGAAATGGCTCGATGAATTCATCGAGCGTGCCAACGCTGAGAGTAAACGCTGGGGTGTGAACTGGATCTTTCAAGCCAACAACCGACCGAGATGGTGTGACGAGTCTGATTACGAGCAAATCGCTTTTGAGTTAGTTAGCCGATACAAGGACAAGGTTAAGTTTTGGGAGGTCGAAAACGAGCCCAACTTTTCTTACTCGCCTCAAGACTACATCCGCTTAGCCCTTTTGCCTTTCCTCCGTGGAGCGAAGCGAGCTGATCCTTCCGCTCAAGTTATTGCTCCAGCCTGTGTTTCCTTGCCCCACACTTTCCGTTTCATCGAAGCGATCATTTCAGCGGATGCTCTCAAATTGCTTGACGGGGTTTCAACCCACACTTATGTCGGACCCAACGAGCCTTGGGAACTCTTTGGTAACCCTCAATATTTAGCACGGCTCAAGAAAATGGTCGATGACAAACCATTGTGGCAAACGGAACAAGGCTACAACTGGGGCAACGATCCGAAACAGCGCCACGCAAGGTATGTCGTCAGACAATTTCTCCTCGCCAACGCTTTTGGGATCACGAATGAACGGCACTACTACTTCTATCCCGTTCATCATGGTTTTGAACCTTGGTATCTCGTTGAGAGCGGCTCAAGTGAAGGGTTAAATGGGACGCTCGAACCAGCAGCAGTGGCTTTGCGCACCATGAACGAACAGATTGTTGGGCGGGAAGTTGTGGAATTGAGAGAGTTGCTTTTTGGAGTTTATGCTTTGAGGTTTCGTGGAAGACAAGATGACTTAGTAGCACTCTGGACACTCGACTTCCCCATCACTTTGACTTTGCAAGGGCGAGTGCTTGAAGGCGTTGATTTCATGGGCAACAAAATTGCTCTAAAACCGTCTGCCAAAAACCAAAAGGTGGTCGTTAGTGGTTATCCTGTTTACCTTCGTTTGCCTTTGGGCGGGGAACTCAAAGTCGTCTCACCTCGTTTAGGGGAGAATGTTGCTCTCGCATCAACTGGTGCGAAGATAAGGGCTTCATCATATGTTGAAGGTCATCCACCTGAGCATGCCATTGACGGGATTTGGTCTGGTTCGGCTTACGACCCTCCCGTCGCTCATGACTTGCCTACTCGAACCTTTTGGGAAGATGCCACAGAGGGAACATCGCCCGATAATCCAGATTGGCTTGAAATTTCCTTCCCTCAACCGAGGACAATAACAGCGGTCGCTATCCTTACCCCGTTGCCAAACATTGACGCTACGCCTCGAGATTTCTTTATCGAAGTCCAGACTCCTCAAGGTTGGCAGAAGGTGGCATCTGTCAAAGGGAGCGCAGAGTGGGCTCACTTGTTCGTTTTCGCAGCCATTAAAGTGCGAGCCATCAAAATTGTCATCACGAGGATCAACGACGGTTGGCATCTTGACGGTAAGTGGATGTTCATGGTGGGTGAAAAGTTTACCCGATACACGAACTTGAGGACGAAAGTCATTGAAGTCATGGCTTTTGTGCCTGCAAGCCAGAGGGTGTGAGAGCCGATGGGAGGTGAAGAGCGTGTTTGGGTTGCCTTTCGTTGGTTGTCTCGCAAGTCAAGCGGAGGTGGCTGTTTGGGTTCAGAGAAATTTCGCACAAGGCGTCGTCCCACCCTTTTCGTTCACTTACGACGGCGAGCACTCGTCGCAACTTTTGCCCAACTGGAAGTTTTCGCACACGGAGAAGCGACTTGAAAATGGTTGCACCCTGCACACATTCACATGGGTTGACCCGAAGACGAAACTTGAGGTGCGATGTGAGGCTACATTGTTTCCCGACTTTCCTGCAGTTGAGTGGGTGCTCAAGTTTAAGTTCACCGGGAACGGCGAGGAGAAATCGCCCTTGCTTGAAGATGTCAGAGCGGTTGACCTGAAGTTCGTCAGCGACAGCAAAAAGTTTGTGCTTCACCGTTCCCTTGGCAGCAATGCGCAACGCAATGACTTTGAACCGATTCACGAGGAATTGAATCCCAACGCTGAAATCACGCTCACGCCCGTAGGAGGTCGTTCGTCAAACACCACATCTTTGCCTTTCTTCAACCTTGAGGCAATCGGCGACGGGGGTGTCATCGTTGCGATTGGTTGGTCAGGTCAATGGAAGGCTTCTTTCGCTCGCGAAAGCGATGGCATCAAAATCTCCGCAGGCATGGAGTTAATTCGCCTGAGGCTTTACAGGGGTGAACAAATTCGCTCGCCCAGAATCTTGTTGCTCTTTTGGAAAGGCGAAGACTTTCTGCTCGGTCAAAATCTTTTTCGCAGGTTCATCCTTGCCCATCGCTCGCCGAAACGAAATGGCAAACCCGTGATGCTACCGCTCTCTTGTTCGTCTTGCGGTCCACCGGACGAAGCAAATCAAGCGACAGTGCAAAACCAAATTGAGTTTGCTTCCGAGTTTGTCCGCTACGGTGTTGAGTATTTTTGGCTTGATGCCGGATGGTTTGAAGGTCGCTGGCCAAACGGGGTCGGGAATTGGTTCCCGCGCAAGGACGGGTTTCCCGATGGGCTAAGACCGCTTTCGGACGCCCTCAAGCGCATGGGATTTGATGGGCTAATTTTGTGGTTTGAACCCGAGAGAGTTTATCAGGGCACTTGGATTGACCGCGAACACCCAGATTGGGTTCTCCGACTTCCAAACAACCCAAACGGCTTGCTCAATTTGGGAAACGAAGAAGCGCGGAAATGGTTGACCGAGCACATATCGTCAATGATTGATCGGGAGGGCATCAGCGTCTACCGTCAAGACTTCAACATTGACCCGCTACCTTTCTGGCGAAGCGCTGACCCACCCGACAGGCAGGGGATAACCGAAATACGCCACATTGAGGGACTGTATGAGTTTTGGGACGAACTGCTGAGAAGGCACCCAAATTTGCTCATTGACAATTGCGCATCTGGAGGGCGGCGAATAGACCTTGAAACTGTCTCAAGGAGCGTTGTCCTTTGGCGGAGCGATTATCACTACTTTGAACCGGTCGGACAGCAATGCCACACTTATGGAATCAGTTTCTGGCTCCCGACAACTGCGACGGGATGCGGCTACCCGATGGCTTATGCTCTCCGGAGCGCTATGGGTAACGGTGTAGTGCTTTGGGTCCCTTGGTCGCCGAAAGCACCCCATGAGGTCTACAGCCAATATGTCCCTTGGGCTAACTGGGAGGCTGGCAAGCCGATTGATGTGGAGTTTGCAAAGGCTTTGGTTGACGAATTCAAGAAGGTTCGCCACTTCTTCTTCGGCGACTTCCATCCCTTGACGCTATATACCACCAGCGACGATGTTTGGATGGCTTACCAGTTTCACCGTGAGGATTTGAACGCTGGCATCGTTCTCGCTTTCAGAAGGAGCAAATGCCAACAGCCGGCATTGAAGGTTAGGTTAAGGGGACTGAGCGAAAGCGCTCGCTACGATGTTGAAATCAGCGATGAGCGTCTCAACCGAAAAACTCAGACAATGACTGGCAAGCAACTTGCCGAAGGAATTGAACTCGTTGCTGAAACTTCGCCCTCGTCGCTACTTCTGATTTACAAGGCACGCTGAGAATTGTGTCATTTCAATTCACTTTCCTGCGGGCAATTTGACAACGGCAATGTCCTCTGTAAAGCGAGGGAATGCGAGTCGGACGAGCAAGCATCCATCAAGGTTGGGCGAAATCTCATCAATATCAATCTCGAATTCTTTCCCACTTACCGAGAATTTTTTCAAATTTTGCCTAACCCCGCTTTCATCCACCTTTGCCAGCCATAGTTCTTTCGCTTTAGCGCCTGACAGGGTTATCCTCAACTTTTTCCCTTCAACTTTCACATTCATCACCTTAGGCGTAACGAAGATGCAAAGGACATCATGCGGGTCAACGCTGATGTCAACAAATGCCAAATTTTTATCAAATTTTACCTCAATTTCCCTCAAATTTATCAGGTCAAAAACATGGAAATTTTTGGGCAATTTTAGGTATAGCTTTGCATTTTGTGTTCTTAAGCCAGCATTGTAGATTGTGTAGATTGTTTGTTCACCTTTGCGGAAGCGGTTGATATAAAGCGGTGGTGAAAGCATTGGAAGAGCAGGGTCAACATCCTCGCTGAGAAAAATGTCGGCATTTTCCCTTAGTGTTGGCATCCAGCGTATGAACAACTCTTGGCGTAAGGCATCTGGTTGATTTGTCCAAAGCCCTTCTCCGTTGAAGAAGGCGAGTTTACATCGCCAAAGGGCATGCTGATAGCTCGGTATCTCATACATCTTGAATTGAGGCAAAACGAAGCGAAAATAGTTTATACCTGCGGGGTTGTATTCAGGATCACCGCTGATGTTCGTCCAGAGACTGTGTGACCAAGAACCGTCCAAGTGAAGAGCCATATAGTCGCTTCCCGGCTCCTCTGAGTGAATTGCTATCTCGTTGTTAACCTTCATGACCTCTTGACGGATTGCCTCAAACAATTCAGCGCACCCTCGCACCCAGATTCCGGGTGTTTGGTGCTTATGTGCGGGGTTGTAGCAGACCTCCGCCCAACGAGAGCCAAGTGAGTCGACATACATGGCGCAAAGTGGCACTTTTCTTGCTATTTCCGAGTAAGCCCACGCAACCCACTTTTGCCATTCCTTAACTGCGGGGCAAATGTTCCAGACAGGGTTTGCTTCAGTTGAGTAGTAGGAGTAGTAGTTGCCCTCATCATCCATCATAGCCCATTTATCTCCAAATTCTTTCGCAATTTTTCGCTTTTTCTCCAAAACCATCCCCTCTATGTAGACCCCAACCGCTTGTCCCCATTTCTTTGCTCTTTCTGCCTGCCTTTTCAATTCATCGAGCTCGTCCTTGAGTTCGCTGGGATAATCTATCGTCCAGAAGGGGCTGAGGTGCCACCAGTCATAAGAACCAAATTTTTCGCCTTTTTGACCTTCTGCTGGTGCTCCGCCGACGAGTGCGTAAAATCCATATTTGAAGCGCTCAGGGCAAGGGCGGATGGGTTTCCACCATGTCTTTAGCCAATTTTTGTAATCAGCGATAGCTTTGTGCCAATCGCCCTCATGGATTGAAATTGTCGCCTGTGGGGATAACCAGCTCATTTTTGGTGAAATCTCTTGAGGAAGGAACTGAATTGAGAGATGCACTCCAACTTTGCTACGCCAAGGGGCAACAGGATGCACTGGCTTCGGTATGTCAGCAACTCGTCTTGGCGAAGCATCCTCACTTGGGTTCCAACGAAGAGCGAAAATTTTATACAACCCTTCCGTATCATCACAACGAATATAAATTCCGCCCCCTTCTTGGCGGAAAATGTCAAGCAACTGGAGCCATGCCATACCACCATAGCTCGCCAACCCTTCAATTGGTAGCTCGCTAACTGCTCCACCTCGTTGTGGGAAGAACCAACCAACTTTATCCCCCAAATATAAGCCGTCAAGTAAGGGGAAAATTGGGAGAATTTTTAGCGCTTTATCCGAGTTGTTTCTAAGCTCAATTTGCCACTCCGTAGTTCCACTTTTGCCAGCTTGGATGTTAACGGACACTTCTATGCCTTTCAACTTCTCATGTGCGTAGACCAAGTTGATGGCTATGCCATCCTTCAACTGCCTCGCCTTTTGGCTTTTTAACGCAAAATAGTCCGAGTATAGGACTTCACCGTCTTCCTTCTGGATGGCGAACAGAGGCGATGGATTCTTTTCAGTGATCAACTTGCCACATAGTGGTGAGTTAAGCTCTTTGATAGCTCCAACTTTATTGTCAAAAGTGATGCAAAAATATGAGTTTTTGAGCGATGTGCCTTTGTCGGAGTGAAAGAGCCTTGCCGGGACAGGAGTTATCTTCTTGCTCTCCACTTTCTTCGCTTCAGGCGTGGCGATGGGCAGGGGTGAGCCAAGCTTGTATGAGACCGAGAAAATAGCCCAGCCAGCTTGAATCGCTCCATCGCAGAAAACAATCTGGGAAATTGGTGAATTGTGTGAAGGTTGGAGCATGTATGCTGTCACCACCCTGTTAGGAAGGGGTGGTTTGCCAACTCCGTAGGGCAAAAGTGGTTGCCAATTGACTGGAGTTGGGAAAATCCTTTCTCTGAAGCCATCGGCGTATTGAAGTTCCACTTGTAGCACATCAATAAGGCTGTCATCACGGCTGTAAAGTTTTTCATCATAATCGAAGGCTAAAAGAAGGGCTATAAATTTGGCTTTTGCGTTCACAGGGATGGCGTATCTGGAGCGAGATGGGACATCTTGCCAGAGACAATTTTTGCCAAAAGGCATGGTTGCAAATGGGATTCCTTCCACCTCCGAGATTGGCTTGCTGAAAGGGAACTGGATGCCGAGGCTTAAAGCGTCGGCATTGAAGTGCTTCCAGATGTCAAGCATGACCCATCCATTCCTCTCTTTCCCAATTTTTGAGGCAACTTTTTCGTAATACTGCTCGCCAACTCGCTTTGAGCAAAAGTCGAAAGCTTTGATAGCCTCGACATAGCCTTGCCAGTCAGATGGCGCTACAGAACTTGCCCTCTGTAAAGCCTCCTCAAGTTTTTTGAGCTCTTCTGCTACATCTTGCCACATATTTTTGACTTCCTCGGCAAGCAACGCTGAGCGGATGAGCTTGAGGGAATCTTTCCTGAGGATATAGTCTGGTCTTTCAAAAACGGGCGTGATGTAAAGCAAAACATTGTCAATCTTCATACCCCAACTCCCCTTTTGAGTGCCAACCGCAGAGAAGGTGATCGGCGCAGGGTCACCATCATCATGCGGGATTGAAGGGCTTCCTGCAAGAAGCCTTTTGCCAGTTTCATCGTATATTTTCACTGATACGCTTTTTGGTGTGTTGCGAATTTGAATGTGGAGCCACTTCCCAGAGGGAATGCCAAATGCTTGCCACCTGTTGAACCAAATTCCGCCAGAAATTGTGTAGAGGAAAAAGCGTTCAGGACCGTATTCAAGCCACCAGTAAGAATGTCCTTGCGGGCGAGGGTGATGAATGACGGCCTGGTAACCACCTACTTCAGTGGACGGCTGAAAGAAGTCAAACTCCAAAGTATAAGCCATGTTTGGAATGCTTTTTATGCTTGCCACACTGGTAGTGGAGTGGTCGCCAAACAGGTGTAGGCAATTACCGCCATTTCTTGGCTCTATTTTGGCAAAACTGTCTTTAGCCCCGATTGTGAGCTGCCACACAGGGGCTATTTGGGCAGTTTCAAAGTCATCTCGTAGGAGAATTTCCTCGCCATTCGCCAGCCTAAAAAGCACAAAAAAGGCAACCGATATGTAAAAACTACACTTTCTCACTTTTGACATGCCCACCGTTCGGTCACCTCACTTGATGCTCTTTTGGACAAAGTCCCTTGCAGGTGATTTGCCGTCCGAACTTGTTCCGAGGCACGGGAAGTGGGCTTGGGATGGATAGCCTTTCCTCTCCCAAGGCGGCGGAAACGATTTGTAGCCCGGATACTTTGGCGCTTCGTTTGGCTTTGGTGCAAGCCGTTCAAAAGGAAACGAAGTAACTGGTCTGTCGGATGGCGTGATAAGGTAACTCTTCGAACGCTCCGTCTTGAACCTCAACAGCCTTCCCTTAACTCGTGTCACCGATTTCGGCGAACCTTTTGAAGGCAAAACTCTGACCTCAACTTCTTTATCGCCCCAGGGGTTAGCGATTTCGCAAACTCCACCATTCTCGCTTTTCAACAGCACATAAAGCACATCTCCATATGCCACTTCCGCAGTCACGATGAAACCGACGACAGCCCTCAAAGAAAACTTCGCCACCCAATCTTTCGGGATTGCGGGTGCAACGATTATCGTGCCACTATCGCTCTGAAGCAGCATCTCGTTCAAAGCCATTGCTGCAACTCCCGACGAATCAAAGTAGCCAATTTCAGGAATTAAGCCACCATATTTCCTTCCACCCGGGCTGAACCAAAAACCTTGCGGCATCAACTGGTTCTCACGGGCATGTTGCAACAGCAAAGCCAAAGCCTCATCGGCGAGCCAGAGCCTCGCAGCGTGAATTGGGGCAGGATTCCACCCGCAACAAATCCCTTTTATCGGTCGGTTCAAAAATGTCTTGAGCGCACGCTCAGATTCAAGCCTGCCTGCACCGAAAATTCCGAAAGGGAAAACGCCATACAACTCAACATTTTCGCAATTCCTTCTCTGCGGATTCGGGGAGATGTCAGCGGGAGCAAATGTCCCATCCTCTTTCAGCGGCAAAGGGGCAAGCCGCTTCAAAGTTTCCTCCCACTTTTCCCTCTCTTCAGCGTCAATCCCGTAACGCTCACTCAGTTGAATGAGCAAGGGCAAAATCCAGCGAAGGGCAACCAAGTCGGTATGCGAGTCCCTGACGAGCCAGAAACTCTCTTGAGCGTGAACAGGTTCAATGTGCAAATAGCCATCCTTCCCTTCCTTCAGATAGTCAAGGTAAAAAGCGACGCACTCTTTTGCGAACGGGTAAAATCGCTTTCTAAGGAACTTCTCGTCACCAGTGTATCTGTATCGCCACCACATTTGCAGCGCTACTTCCAACCCAACCGTTAAGATGTGACTCGTGTATTCGTTCCGCCATTTCCTCGGGTCGCCATCGGCGAAAACCGTTTCTGGGAAGTAAACGCCATTGCAGCCAAAAAACTTCTTCGCATTTTGCCTTGCGGCATCCAGCATGCCTTCGTAAAGCCTGAAGAAAGGCTCAACCAGTTCAATGCGGTTTGCAGCAAAAAGGCTCCAATAAAGTTCCCTCTGGTTTTGATGCCAATATGCGCCGCCCCAACTCCTTTCGTCCCTGGAAAAAGTGAATATCCCTCCGTTGAACTTCGGTGGAAACTCTCCCCTCGAACTTGCGCCCATCCAATACATGTGCAGCCACCACAAGTTTTCAAGGTAGTCGGCAATTCCATCTTCATCTGTCAGGTAAATGAAGGAACGCTCCCAGAAGAAATGCCAAAAACGCCTGTGTTCGTCCCTCAATTTCTCATAGCCTCGCTTCTTCGCTTCATTCAACGCTTTCATCGCTTCTCTCTTCGCCGCCTCAATATCGCCGACAATGACGCCAACCGCCGCAACGAGCGTGAATTGACCTGATGCCTTCTCAGGAAGGCTCAAAATTGCAACTCCATCCTTCACAGCCTCAACTTTCACATCAGTATCAAGGGATGTCAAAAGCAAGCACATGCTCCTGCTGAAACGCTCGTTGTAAGGATGCTTGAAAGACTCACAAACACCTACAAAATCTTTCCCGACCAACCAATCAACGCTATCACCTTTGCGCCAAAACTCAAGGGCGACTTTCCTTTTTGCTTTGCGAGTATCGTTCAACCGAATTAGCAGGAGATCAATTCCCTCGGCGACGAGAATTTCTGCCGCCACAGAACCGTCTTTTGACCTTGAACGCATCCTAATTTCCCCATCGGCAATGGAAAGACGCTGCTCAAACTTTGAATTCCCAACCTTTCCCCAAGGCAATGGCTCGCTCATCACTCGGATGCGACAAAGTGCTGGGAATTCAATGCCGTAGTAGTCTGTGTGAGAGAGTTGCAGGGATAGCAAATCTTCGTTCCAAACAACAGCGCCCAACCTACCATTGCCTATCGGCATAGCTTCAAACTCAAACAGTGCAGGCGAAAGGTAAACGATGTCGTTCCTTGAAGCGAGCCTTTCAAGGTCAACATGGAACTTCCCGTCCTTGAAGGAAACCGAGACCTTGCGTGCTCCTTTGGTTTTAACGCTTTCAGCGGGTTTGACTTCCTTACCCAAGTAACGCATGAGAATCTCCTCCGGTCTCAGTGCTCGGGCGTAAATTCTCACCTCGTCAATTCCACCGATCCACCTGTTTCCGCCGAGACTGTCAGCGCCTATGCGTAGGCTGTTCTTGTTGATCGTCAATTTTCCACGAAGGATGAACTGCTCGGCGACTATGTTGCCATTAACGAAAAGCCTGATAATCCCACGCCTTCCATCAAATGTCGCTGCCACATGTTGCCATTCTCCCAATTTGAGCGCATCTTTCGCCACCACATGCGATGGCTCGCTAACGAAACGAAGGGAGAGCATCGGGTATGTGTCAATCATGTAAGCCTCGCTTGTTCCAACCGTCGTTTTGTCAACTATCCTCATCCCGCCCTGCAAAACTGCTTTTGGGCAAACCCACGCTTCAATTGTGACCTCATCGGTCAAGTCAAGTTCTGGCGATGGGTCAACTTCAAGGAAACCCTCCCCATCAAGCCAGATTGCCTTCCCAACTTTCCCATCACCCAATTTAACCTTCCCGACAATCCGTGCCGGATGCTTTCCAGTTTCATCCCTCCCGATCGCACCCTCATCTTCAAACCGCCACCAAGCAACAAGTTCACCTTTAGCACTCACCTGCGTGGGCAACAAAAGCAAGACGAAAAGAAGGGAAAGAAATGCAAACTTCATCACCCTCACCACCTCACCAAGTTTTCTTCAACTTTTCAGATTGTGGCACCAAAAGGGGAGCATCAAACGAAGTTCATGGTTTCTGTCGCTGGATTAACTATCGCGCTCTTGTGACACTTTGAGGCTGAATAAAGAACCCTTGGATAAGCTTTGTTTTTGCGCAACATGAGAGAACCCTCAATTGATGCAATGGTCGTCTTGAGAAACTCCTGCCCGTAAACAACAAATTTCCTTTCATGTGCCAATTTCCCTCAAAACCGATTTCAAGTATGCTATGCTCTTCGCTGCTTGCTCTTCTGTCCCGCACTCAACTGACAAAACACCGTTATAGCCAGCGTCCTTGAGAACCTTGATGACAGCGTGCCAATCTATCACGCCTTCACCGCACGCACAACCAACTGGCGTCCCAGTGACCTTTCCTCGCTCATCAACACTTTGCTCAATGCTTATGTCCTTGGCGTGAACATGGACAACATGCTCTACAACTGCTTGAAGGAACTCGACTGGATCATTCCCAGCAAGGTAACAGTTTCCAGTGTCGAAGTTCACCTTCAACATTGGCGACGGGACAAGTTTCAATAACTTCAGGAATGTTTCCAACCTCGTGGTATAGATTTGATGTGGCTCAAGGGCGATGAAAATCCCGTGCCTCTCAGCAACTGGAAGGACTCTCTTTAGCGTGTAGCGCATGATCATGAAAGCCTCTTCATCGTCTTCAATCCACGCAGGTTTTGGTCCCTCATCTGTGTTGACGATGGGAGCACCGATGTCTGCAGCCCACCTTATCGCCTGAGTCAGATAAGGCACCGCAACTTCGGGCTTCATTAAAGGTGAGTGGGCGGAAAGACCTGAGCACTTTAAACCAAGTTCGTCGAGCATTTCCTTGTAGTAGAGGGGGTCTTCCTCCATGCTGAGCATGTGGTAGTAACCAGATTCGGCGAGCAGATCCCTTCCCGTCGCAACACACGGTTCGACATACTCGTAGCCAAGCTCAGCTGCTTTCTTGACGCCATACTCAAACGGCTTATCTGCGTGCCTGACGAATTCAAGGTTGATCCCGATGCCGATTGCCATCTCCACTCACCACCTTCGGAAGAATTTTTGCCTCGCACAATCGTCACCTACTCAATTATGCTGGAGGAGGGTAGCGGGTGTTAAGGTTTGGTGAAATTGAAGTTGGTGCAAAGAAGCCCCATGAAGCAAACCGTAGTCGAGAAGTTGAGGGCGCTCTTAAGAGACTCGTCCGGCTTTAAGCCCTCGTTGTGCTATCAATCTTCAAATGCGCTTCTACTTCCCAAGTCGCTTAAGCGCTTCCTCACCTTCGCCCATAGCCGAGGGAGCGCTACCACTTGTGTGGCTACTTGAGTATGACTTTTTAGTTTTGCGTAACACCCACATGAACCTACTCTGGCGATTGAGTCATCGTCACATCGGTGACATGGCGGTGCAAATCATTCGGGTCAGTTAGGATGAGATAAGCGTTGGCTGGCTTGTCGTTTCGCTTTATCTTCACGGACACTTTGTTCCAACCGACTTTGAGCCATGTGCGTGCGTAGTGAGACTGTGGACCTTGTTGCCCGGGTCGGACGAGATAGTCTGGTTGATGTGCGCTGAGCAGTTTTATGCCGTTGAGCGAAAGCTCAAACTCTGCGTTGCATGGGAAGCCAACAACCACTTCTTTTCTTGTCAGCGAGTGAAGCCATATGAGCGCTTCAACAGCACCTGCCTTTCCTCCGAGCCATTGCTCAATCGGCACTTGGCTATCTTTCACCCATTCAACCCTCCACCCTTCGTTCACCTTCACATGCCATTTCTTTTCACCGATGAGGGTTATCGGGACGGCGAACTCGGTTGGGCGCTCTTTCACATTCACCGTGAGCCACAGCGTCTTCGACTGCTGTAGCTTTTCTGGCGCTGAGATGAACGCATCAATCCCAGAGATGCCGTTTGGCTCAATAACGATTTCGTGTCTCTCGGGTTCAACACAGTAACCTCCATCGGCGTGCCATAAGAGTTGCACTCTGATCGGTGCGGGTTCTTTGTTTCTCAACCAAATGGTTATCTGCTTTTTGGCTTCCGGGTTTATTGTTGGCGAGCCGTTATAATCAACGGTGACATTGACAGCCATAAGCTCGGAGGTGACTCTCCAAGGGTATCTGTTTCGTTCCCAAAGTTCGTATACGCCATCATCTGGCATCAGCCAATCATCTGGAAGTGATGAAAGCTCGGTTGGCTCATCTGAGACTCTTATTGGCGCTCCATTCGCTGCGAGCAAGATGTTCACAGCATCCACTATTTGATCTGCGAGGGTCTTCACATCTGGGGGCGGTGTGAAGTTTCTCAAGCCTCCCCAGCTTATGTTTGTGGCTATCGTTTCCCCGAGTGGCTCGACCCAACGCTTCGGTAGCTCACCAAGCAGTATGCCCATGATTGCGCCAGCTGTTGCACCGGTGCAGTCGGTATCCTGACCGCAATTCACAGCTGTGCAAATTGCCCTCCCGAAATCACCCTCGCTTGCGAGCAGACCGAGGACGGTGAATGCGAGGTTCTGAGGTGCATGGGTCGGTTCACGATGCCAATACTTCTCCGCTATCTTCTCCCTCACCTTCTTCCAGTCCCTAAGTTCAGCCCACCATGAGCGTGTGTCACTTATCGCCTTGTGTATCTGGCAATCTTGAGGGATGTAAGCGAGAGCTATATCAAGTAGCTCATCCAACTTATCATAGCTTCGCATCGCGAAAGCAGCGCTTTCAAGCGCTGCGAAAAACATCTCTCCCCAAACACCTTCGCCACCAGCATGATCAACGATTGCATCTTCAAAAGCAAACCGAACAGCAATCCTCGGCGAAGCCGGTGCAAGGCAAGCCCATATTTCGGAGCGTATCGGTGAACCCATGCAGTCTTTGTAGAAGTCGTTATCGTATGCACCAGAGATTGGAGGGAGCAAACCCCATCGCAAGTTCCTTTTGGCTATCCCATATTCGCACCAGTTGTATCCGATGTGCGTTATCCAAGCTTGAGATAAAACGAGAGAGCTAACTTTCCACCCAGCCCTCTTAACTGCATCAAACCACACAAGTTGCATCTCAAGGTCATCGTTTGGGATGCCTCCTTCCTGCAGCTTTGGATACCAATCAAAGTTGTGTGGACCGGGTTGTCCTTCAACTGGTGCGCCGAGAGTGCCACCTGCGTTCTTACCCATAGCGCATGCGTAGATGCGCTGCCAAAGCTCACCTCTGTTTATGACTGCCATCGCCCCTCACCCCTTGCCCCTTTGGATTTGTTAGACGATCAGCATTAGCAATCATAGCACATCCCTTCGGGTATAAGCACCGCATCATCAAAGGCATCGACTTTACAAAATCGTCATCGTGAGTTAAAATGGTGAAAGCAGTGAGAATCCAAGTTCAGGTGTTGCTGGCGGTGAACATGAGATGGGCGAAAGAAAAGTTATAGTGCTTGCATGCACTGAGTGTAACTCGCAAAACTATGTGACGACGAAGAAACCACAGCAGGGTGGCAAGCGTGAGAGGCTTGAGTTAAGGAAGTTCTGTCGGCAGTGCCGTCGGCACACCTTGCACCGTGAGACAAAATGAACATGCGCGTTAAACTAATGACATTGGACTTAGAGGCAGGCCCGTAGCTCAGCCAGGGAGAGCGCGGGACTCCAAATCCCGTGGTCGGGGGTTCAAATCCTCCCGGGCCTGCATGTTTAAGCACATGCTAACGGAAGCTTCTGCGAGTGTGAACTTCATTGAAAAGGTGTGAACCAAATGAGGTGACCTTCTGTTGTATGTCATTTTTGTTCCCCGTTGTTTTTACCGAGGCGCTTGATGCAATTCTCAATGTAGGCTCTGAGGTGAAGGTTTTTGTGAAACGGGTTTTGGGCTTCTTCGAACGACCGATTAATTTCATCAAGGAATCGTGGGCGGAGTTGAAAAAGGTCTCATGGCCTTCATGGAGTGACACATGGACTTTTACGAAGGTCGTGCTTTTCATAATCATCCTCATAGGCATCTACATGGGCATACTTGATGCTTTCTTCGGATGGCTCATGCATGCCCTCGGTATTTACAGATTCTGAGGATGCAGTTACGAGGTGAGCGAAAGCAATCATGCAAAAGAGATGGTATGCAATTCATGTGCTCACGAGTCGTGAGGAGAAGGTGAAGCAAGCTATTGAGAAGCTTGTTAAAGCTAAAGAGCTGGACGACAAGATTGGGCGAATAGTGATACCAACGGAGCGTGAGAGGCACTCTCGTGGTTCTCATAGCGAGAGAAAGCTTTTCCCCGGGTATATCCTCGTTGAAATGGTTCTGGACGAGGAGACTTGGCATTTCATCAGGCGTATCCCTGGGGTGACTGGTTTTGTTGGCTCGCAGGATAAGCCAGTCCCACTTCGAGACCAAGAGGTCGAAACGATACTGAAGATGGTTGGCGAAGAGATACCGAGGCGCCCGAGCATCTGGCACAAAGGTGAAAGGGTAAGAATTCGTTCAGGTCCATTCGAAGGGCTTGAAGGCGTCATCGAGAAAGTTAACCCGCAGAAGCGAACGCTTGTGGTAATGCTTCCAATAATGGGGCGTGAGACATCAGTTGAGGTTGAGTTCTCAAGGGTTGAGAAAGTTGAATAAGCTCATGATAGTCTCGCTGGCATGCTTTACATTCGTTGCAAGCGTGGCAAAATTTAAATCTCAGCATGCTTGGTGAGAGGGAAGTTAAGGATGGCTAAGAAAGTAGTTGCGGTTGTGCAACTTCAACTTCCAGCTGGTAAAGCGATGCCAGGACCGCCAGTTGGTCCGACGCTTGCGCCTCACGGAGTAGACATAATGAGCTTTATCAAGGCGTTCAACGAACAAACCGCTTCACAGGCTGGCGCTATCATACCAGTCGAGGTGACAATATACTCGGATAGGTCTTTCACATTCATTTGCAAGCGCCCGCCAGTCTCCTTCCTGCTGAAGCAAGCTGCGGGAATTGAAAAAGGTTCTGGAACTCCGGGGCATACAACGGTTGGTAAAATAACAAGGGAGCAACTGCGACAGATAGCCGAATATAAGTTGCCCGATTTGAACACAACCGACATTGAAGCTGCGATGCGCATAGTTGAAGGGACTGCTCGTAGCATGGGCATTGAAATAGTGGATTGAAAGAACCGCAAGGCTTTGTCTCGCGGATTGGATGAAAGAAGGAGATTTATGTCTTGCTGTCTGAAGTTCTACACTTTGCGGAGGGAGATGTGAGAGATGGCTAAGCGTGGCAAACGCTACAAGGCGTTGGTAGAACAGTATGACCGAAATCAACTTTACGACCCAGTGCAGGCTATTGAGATGGTCAAGAAGTTGGCGACAGCGAAATTCGATGAGACGATTGATGTAGCGTTTACACTTAACATCGACCCGAGGAAGAGCGAACAAAGGGTTAGGGGCTCAGTTGTGCTCCCGTATGGATCTGGGCGTTCGCCAGTTGTTGCTGTGGTGGCAAAAGGTGAGCAAGCAAGAGAAGCTGAGCAAGCAGGGGCTGATTATGTTGGCGCTGAAGACTTGGTTAAGCGGATTGAAGAAGGATGGAAAGACTTTGACTATCTCGTTGCAACGCCAGAGATGATGCGCATTGTTTCGCGCTTAGGTAGGAAGCTCGGACCGAAGATGCCGAGCACTCGCACTGGGACTGTCACCCAAGATGTGAAAAGCGTTGTTGAGGAACTAAAGAGAGGGCGGGTTGACTTTAGAAGCGATCAAGGTGGTGTGGTTCATTCGGTCATAGGCAAGGTTTCGTTTGACACGGATAAACTGCTCGAGAATTTCAAAGCTTTGCTTGATGCGATTGTCCGTTCACGCCCTGCTGGTGTTCGCGGGCAATTCATAAAAAGTATTGCCATGTCGCCAACGATGGGACCGAGTGTGAGGGTGGACATACAAAAAGCGCTTGCCTTGCTGAAGTGACAAAGCAAACAAAGCAGGAGTGAGACATAGATGCCAAAGCCCGAGAAGATACAGATTGTAAACGATATCGCCGAAAAACTTAGGAGGGCAACATCTTGGGCTCTCGTTGGGTATGTGGGGATGTCTGCTAAGGAGATGAACGAATTTAGGAGGGCAATGAAGGAGAGGGGGTTGGAGGTTAAGGTCGTAAAGAACACACTATTCCTTAGGGCACTGAAGCTGGCAAAATTAGACGGAAAAATTGTGGACTTTGTGAGCGGACCGATAGCGCTAATAATCAGCTATGGCGATGCAATCGAAGTCCCAAAAGCAATCGTAAGCGCACAGCAACAGTATGAGCCGTTGACAATCAAAGGGGGTTGGGTTGAAGGGATAATATGTGCGCCAGAAATGCTCGTTGAACTCTCAAAGCTACCATCAAAGTCAGAAATGATTGGGATGATAGCTGGAGCGTTCCTCAGCCCCATAAACAGCATTGTGATGCTTTTGCAATTGTTTCTTTATGCGTTGATAGACGCTCTTCGTCAAATAAGCGAAGAGAGAACGCAACAACACTTAGCAACTGATGGAGGTGCAAGCCAAATGGAAGTATCGGAAAAAGTTCGGAGTTTGTTCGAGGAAATCAAAGGGCTGACACTACTTGAGGCAAAACAGCTATACGAGTTGCTCAAGGAGGAGTTCGGCATCTCAGCTGTTTCCATCCCCACAACCGCTGTGCCGGCTGTTTCCACAGCTACTGCAACTCAGGAGGCTCAAACAGCTGTAGCTGAGAAGACCGAGTTTGATGTGATCTTGCAATCAGTCGGTGAGCAGAAAATTCAGGTTATCAAAGTCCTTCGTGAGCTTATCCCGGGTCTCGGGTTGAAGGAGGCAAAAGACCTCGTTGAAGCAGCGCCAAAGCCAATCAAAGAGGGCGTTTCAAAAGAAGAGGCAGAGCAAATCAAAGAAAAGCTTGAAGCGGTTGGGGCAAAGGTTGAAATTAAGTGAACGAGGGTGTCGGTCAACCGTATGACAAAGCCATGCTCGCTCGGTCTAAGAGCGATTTGCAAGGCAAGTCACTGTAATAGCTCGAGATGCATCGAGCGGGGGTTATAATGCCTCGTATGCCCTCAATTTCATGTCAAATTAGCTCCCACATACAGTTTCCCATCCAAAAGCTTTGATGAGGTGATGTTTATGGCTGTTGACGGCTTCCGCAAGATAGACCCAGAGAGGCTAAAGTTCATCAAAAAAGTGAAGGAACAACTGGAAAAGAGAAAAGAGATAGTGCCACCCCCCGAGATCCCGAGCCTCATTGAATTCCAGTTGCGTTCATATGAGTGGTTTTTAAACGAGGGTATAAAGGAGCTTTTTGAGACTTTCTCGCCCATCGAGGATTACACTCACACGCTTGCGCTCGAGTTCATTGATTATAGCTTTGGAGAGCCAATGCAAACGCCAGAGGAATGCCGTGAGCAAGAATTGACTTATGAAATGCCGTTCAAGGTGAGGGTGCGCTTGGTTGATAAAACAACTGGTGAGGCGAAGGATTGGAGTGATGTCTACCTTGGTGACATTCCTTGCATGACGCCTAATGGGACATTCATAATCAACGGTGCTGAGAGGGTAATCGTCTCGCAACTTGGGCGTTCACCCGGTGTTTACTTCCACTATCGTTTGCACGAGCTTACGGGAAGGGAGCTTTATTATGCTCAGGTTATCGCCAGAGATGGTGGATGGATTGAGTTTGAAACGGACGCGGAAGATGTGTTGAGGGTTCGTGTTGGGCAGAGCCGTTTTATGCCTGTAACTCTCCTTATGAGGGCATTTAGCGCCCTGCCAGAATCAAGAGGCGTAAAGCCTCAAGTCAGGGAGGAATCTGTTGAATCACCCGAAATAATCGGCTGTAAGCTTGCTCAAGTCGTCGCCGACCCAGAAACTGGCAAAATACTCGGCAGGGAAGGGGAAGTTATAACACCTGAACTGCAAAAGCAGTTGATGCAATGCAAGGGCTTGAAAAAAGTATCCGTTCGATTTGAGTTTCCGAGATGTAGCACAACCGCTGACATCATCCGTTTGTTTGGAACAAGCGAGACACTGACAGGAACGGAAATAACCGCAGAGAAAATAAGGGGCAAATGGATAATCGAAAACATCACATCCCCTATAACTGGTCGTTTGGTCGCAAAAGGTCCAAGAAAACTTGACGAAGATGAGGTGGTTGAGAAGGTAGCAAAAGCAGGTTTGAGGGAGATCACAGTGTGGAGTCTTCCCCCTTACATCGATGCGACGCTTCAACAAGACCCTACGGAAAACGAAACACAAGCCCTCTTGCAAATACACAAATTGCTTCGCCCTCAGGAGCCAACCACCATTGATGCAGCGAAGACACTCCTTTTCCACATATTCTTTGACAAAAGGCGCTACGATTTGGGTAAAGTCGGCAGGTATCACATGAACCGCAAGTTGAGAATGGTGGAGGAGCTTGGCTATGAAGTGCCAAGTGATGTGACGACTTTTACTCTGGAGGACCTGATTTGCATCGTGCGCTACTTGATTCACCTTCGCAGGGAATCTGAGATGACGTCCGAAGAAAGAGAGGAACTAATTAACTCGTCGAAAATTCACCAAGTTGACGATATTGATCACCTGTGCAACAAACGGTTGAGGTGTGTCGGTGAGCTTGTTCAAAGCCAACTTCGTTTGGCATTCCTCAGGATGGAGCGCGCTGCAAGGGAACGGATGACAACAACTGATAGGTCCGCTTTAAATCCGCAGACGATACTGAGCATAAAGCCGATAATGGCAGCAATAAAGAGCTTCTTTGGGAGTGGACAGCTATCGCAGTTCATGCAACAGACTAACCCACTCGATGAACTTGAGCACAAACGAAGGATGACGGCATTGGGACCTGGAGGGATTTCAAGGGAAAGCGCAAAAGGAATGCTACAGCTTAGGGATGTTCATCCATCTCACTACGGCAGGCTTTGCCCTATACAAACCCCAGAAGGTCCAAATATCGGCTTGATATCTACGCTTACTGTTTGCGCACATGTTGACCAATACGGTTTCATACGCACTCCTTATAGAGTTGTCGAAAACGGCAGGGTGATACTAAACAAGATAGTCTATTTGGCACCCGATGAAGACGCAAATTACTACATCGCCCCAGCAGATACACCAATAGACGAAAATGGCTACATCATACCTGAAAGGCTCATCGTTCGCGGTAGGCACAAAGATACTGGAGAAGTCGGCTATGTCATGGTTAGGCGTGAGGAAGTGACATTGATGGATGCGACACCGATTCAGTGCTTCAGCGTAGCCACAAGCCTGATACCGTTCTTGGAACACGACGACGCAAATAGGGCGCTAATGGGCTCAAATATGCAGAGGCAGGCAGTCCCTCTCATTCGCCCAGAGGCTCCACTTGTCAAAACTGGCATGGAAGCGAAAGTCGCAAGGGATAGTGGCGCTTTGGTGATCTGGAACGAAGTTGATGATGAGGGGAAACCACTTGATGGGAAAGTTACATATGTTGATAGCAGAAAGATCGAAGTAGTTGATAGAAAAGGTAAGAAGCATACCTTTAACTTGCGCACTTTCGCAAGGAGCAATCAAGGGACTTGCATACACCAGAAACCGCTTGTAAAAGTTGGAAAAAGGGTCAAGCCGGGGGACATACTTGCTGATGGTCCATCAACAGACAAAGGTGAACTCGCCCTCGGTAGGAATCTCATCGTGGCTTTCATGCCTTGGGAAGGATACAACTACGAAGACGCAATTGTAATAAGTGAGCGACTTGTCAAGGAAGATATACTGACTTCAATTCACATCGAAAAATACGAAACACAAGCGAGGGATACAAAGCTTGGTCCCGAGGAAATAACGAGGGATGTGCCAAATGTTAGCGAAGAGAGGCTGAAGAACCTTGACGAAGATGGGATAATCAGGATAGGGGCACAGGTGAAGGCAGGGGATATTCTCGTTGGAAAAGCCGTTCCAAAGGCGGGAGGCGAGCATACACCCGAGGAGAAGCTCATAATTGCCATATTTGGGAAGAAAGTTGAGGATATGAGGGATGATTCGCTTCGAGTGCCACATGGTGAGTGGGGAACTGTGATCGGCGTGAAGGTGTTCGCAAGATACAACTACGAGTGTAATAAATGCCACCATGTTATCAAGAAATGGCAAAAGTTGGGCGATGATGAGCTTCAATGCCCGAAATGCAGTGGGAAGCTTAAACAGCTACCAGCAGATGAATTAAAGCCACAGGTCAACATGATGGTGCGGGTCTATGTGGCACAAACGAGGAAGATAACAGTAGGAGATAAGCTCGCTGGTAGGCATGGAAACAAAGGCGTTGTAGCTAAGATATTGCCAGAAGCTGACATGCCCTACCTTCCCGATGGAACGCCTGTGGACATCATATTCAATCCTCTTGGCGTCCCTTCACGCATGAATGTGGGGCAAATACTTGAAACGCATCTTGGTCTCATAGCAGCTTTGACAGGTGTGTCGTTCGAAGTTCCCATATTCCAAGGTCTCAATGAAGAGGAGATACTTGCTGGCATTGCTGAACTTGTTGATAATCTGCGAAAGGACAAGTTGCACGATTATGTTACAATTGAGCTTGGATTAGACTTGGACAAGCCGAAAGACGATGAGAATTTCGAGCAATATTTGCAAAGGTTGGTCAAGGTCCTCGAAGATTTAGATGATGAGGAACTTGAGGCTATATCGGCGAAGATAGGAATAGGCATTGAAGAGTGGAAAAAATCAAAGAATCGCCCAAGGATGGTAGCTGAGAGGATAGCGAAAATTGTGCAAAATAGGGTTGGATTTGATGAAAAAACTGGTAGATGTATCCTATACGATGGACGGACTGGTGAGCCCTTCCATCAACCTGTTACAGTCGGAAGTATGTATGTCATGAAGCTTATACACCTTGTTGAGGACAAAATACACGCAAGGGCAACAGGACCGTATTCGCTCGTTACACAACAACCTCTCGGAGGCAAGGCTCAATTTGGTGGACAGCGCTTTGGAGAGATGGAAGTTTGGGCGCTTGAGGCATATGGAGCTGCACACACGCTTGAGGAAATGTTGACTGTCAAATCGGACGATGTTAAAGGAAGGCAGGACACATTCAATGCGCTCATAAAAGGGCAAGATGTGGTTGAGCCGGGGATACCAGAATCATTCAAGATACTTGTCAAGGAGCTGCAAAGCCTCGGATTGCAAGTTATCCCAGAAACGAAGGACGGAACACCGATAGAAATCAGGGATGAAGAAGAGCTCGAACAAATCACTTTGCAAAGACAAGGCAGAAGGCGAAAATAAAATTTGAGAGAGGTGAAAGGCTTTGATGGACAGAGACGAAAGGAAATCTTTGCAATTTGACGCAGTGAGGATTTCATTGGCTTCACCGCAGGATATTCGTTCGTGGTCATATGGTGAGGTTAAGAAGCCAGAAACGATAAACTATCGCACATTTCGCCCAGAAAGGGATGGGCTTTTCTGTGAGAGGATCTTTGGTCCAACAAAGGATTACGAGTGTGCCTGTGGAAAGTATAAAAAAGCCAGATATGAAGGTGTCACTTGCGACAAATGCGGAGTTGAAGTCACAACATCAAGGGTTAGAAGGCGAAGGATGGGTCATATACAACTTGCAGCACCAGTTGCACACATTTGGTATGTCAAGAACACACCGTCGCCAATAGCGCTTCTACTTGACCTATCGCCAAGAGTAGTTGAAAAAGTTATTTACTTCAGTGCATACATCGTTACATCTGTTGACCATCAAACTATAAAAGCCGAAATCAAAAGAATTGAGCAGGCTGTTGAGGAAGAAATAGCCGAAATTGAGGAAATGATGCATGGAAGCATATCAAAGTTGCGAAGGGAGCTAATGGAATATGAGAGGAAGCTAAAGAGTGGTGAACTGAGCGAGGAGGAGTATAACGAGAACAGGGCTGAAATTGAGCAGGAAATAAAACATATAGAGCAAGAATACCAAAGGCAAATTGAAGACATACGAGAAGCCCTAAAGTTGCTCAAAGGGCTTGAAGTTAAACAAATACTTGAGGATGAGAAGTATAGGAAGTTGCAAAATCTTGTGTCAATTATATCAAGAAGACTTAACAGGGACTTCAGCACTATTTTCAAAGCGGGCATCGGTGCTGAGGCTATAAGAGAGTTACTCGCCGATCTTGAGCTTGAGAAGGAATCGAGGGAACTTCGGAGAATAATCGCTCAAAGTAAGGGACCAAAGAGGACGAGAGCTATAAAGCGGCTTGAGATAGTTGAAGCGTTCAGGAAATCACGCAACAGACCTGAGTGGATGATCCTTGAAGTGCTTCCCGTGCTTCCTCCAGACCTTCGTCCTCTGGTTCAACTTGAGGGCGGAAGGTTTGCGACCTCTGATGTCAACGATTTGTATAGGCGCATAATAAACCGAAACAACCGCCTTAAGAAGCTATACGAAATAAAAGCGCCAGAATCGATCATAAATCATGAAAAGCGTTTGCTCCAAGAAGCGGTCGATGCTCTTATTGACAACAGCAAGAAAGCTCGCCCTGTCCTCGGTTCGAGTGGGAGACCATTGAAGTCCTTATCCGACCTCCTCAAAGGAAAAGAAGGGAGATTTAGGAGGAATTTGCTTGGAAAAAGGGTTGACTATAGTGGGCGCTCGGTAATCGTGATCGATCCGAAGTTGAAGTTGAATCAGTGCGGATTGCCAAGGGTAATGGCAAAGGAGTTGTTCAAACCGTTCATAATGCGCTGGCTTGACTTGCATGAGGGTCCAACAACTTTGAAGGCAATAAAGCGAATGATTGAGCAGGAGGACAATGAGGCGGTTTGGAAAGCAGTTGAAGAGGTAACGAAACAGCATCCAGTCCTGCTAAACCGAGCACCAACACTTCATAGACTCAGCATAGAGGCATTTGAGCCAGTCCTTGTCGATGATAGGGCAATTCACATCCACCCGCTCGTTTGCCCGCCATTTAACGCAGATTTTGACGGTGACCAGATGGCTGTGCATGTTCCACTGTCAACGATGGCGCAGGCTGAAGCGAGATTGCTCATGATGGCAACGAACAACATCTTTTCACCAGCAAATGGTGCACCTTTGATGAGCCCCGCTTACGATATTGCAATGGGCTGTTACTACTTGACCCAGTTGACAAGGAGGAAGAGCGAAGAAAAATACAAGGATTTGATCAAGACAAAGCCAGAAAAGTTGCCCCAGAAATATGAAGATCCAGAGTTGTTGCTGTTGTTTGCCAGGAATGGTTGGGTAAATCTTGATGAGAAGGTTGTTGTCGTCATAGATGAGAAGCCAGAGAAAATGGATGTTCGTTCGGCACTTTTGCGGTATTTGAATAGCATGGGAAAGGTGTTCAAAGACCCTGAAAAGGCAGTTCTGCTGTGGGAGCTTGGAAAAGCCGACTTGCACGAAGACATCATGGTGAACTGGAACGGGGAATGGATATTGACTACACCAGGTCGTGTTTTGTTTAACAGACTCTTGCCAAATGGATTCCCATTTGTGAATGAAGTTGTCTCAAAGAGCAAGTTGCGCACCATTGTCACCCAGTTGTTTGAGGCATTTTGGGTCAAAAGCTTGGTTGAAGACGATAAATTGACCTTGATACTCCCAGGTATGGGCAACCTCAGCCTGAAGAAGGGATGGAACTGCGTAATGGGAGAAGTTTACGAGAAAATCAAGGACAAAGGTGCAATTAGGGTCAAATACAAAGACGAGAAAATGAGCTTAGACACAGCGGTTGAGAGGGGCTTGATTGAATACTATGGTCAAACTAATGAGCCATTGGTGCAGTTCCTTGACGATGTGAAGGAGTTGGGATTCCATATCGCTACGCTCAGCGGTTTGTCACTATGCATCAAAGATTTGGATGTGAAAACACGGCGAGATGAAATCGTAGCACAAACGATGGAACTCGTTGAAAAGTGGCAAGAGGCTACAAGGGAGGGCGAAATGTCTCAATTTGAGCGGGATGACAAAATAACGCAGGAATGGTTAAGAGCTACACGAATAGTGTCTGACGAGATAATGGAGTCAATTGACAGGTTTAACCCGCTTTACATGATGGCTGACAGTGGTGCAAGAGGGCGGAAAGAACAGATTGTCCAGCTCTGTGGCATGAGAGGTCTCATGGCTAACGCTCTCGGTATGCTTATCCACGACTTGCCAGTAACTTCAAACTTTAGGGAAGGTCTGCCGCTTTTGCAATATTTTGTTGGGACATTCAGTTCAAGGCGTTCGCTTGCTGATACAGCTCTTAGGACTGCAGACGCTGGCTANCTGACGAGGCGATTGGTTGATGTGGCTCAGGATGTTGTGATAAGGGCATTTGACTGTGGAACCGATGACGGGTTTGAGATGACACCAATTTATGACGAGAGTGGGCAGGTTATAATGCAACTCTGGGAGCGCATATGGGGCAGAATTGCAGCCGAAAGAGTTATTGATCCGCGCACCCGTAAGGTCATAGTTGACAAGAATGAAATGATAACGATGGCAAAAGCAAAGGAAATAGAAGAGGCAGGGATAACGAAAGTGAAGGTCCGTTCGCCTATGACATGTGCGTTGCCACACGGTATTTGTGTGATGTGCTATGGCATGGACTTAAGCACGAGAAGGCTCGTTGACATAGGTGAAGCAGTTGGAATTGTTGCAGCGCAATCAATCGGTGAGCCGGGAACACAGTTTACGATGCGCACATTCCACACTGTTGTCGGTCCAAGCATCGTTGAGATAAGGCAATACAAAACGAGGCGAGAGGCTGCTCTCAGGGAAATAACGGAGAGAGCGAAAGAAATGAGCATTTCTGAGATGCTCAGGATAATCAGGCAAACACCAAGAGCATTGCGTGAGGAAGAGCAAAAGGAGCAAAGGATGAAATGGTGGGTCAGGTTGCATGTCCCGAGGCGTAGGGGACTCTTGAGAGTTGAGGAGCTATTTGACGCACGCCGCCCACTCGGGCAGTCAATCGTAGCCGAATATGACGGTATCGTCAGGGAAATAATTACAAAAGGAATTTGGCGAATCGTGGTTGATATAGAAGTCCCAGTTGAGGATTTGGAGAGGCACATAGGGATGGAAATTGTGGAAGATGTTGTCTCACCTCGTTCCAAGAGTGTCATCGCCCGAAAGGGGGAACAACTCACCGAGGAGTTGATGGAAAAAATCAGAAAATCTGGGGTAAACAAGATAAAGCTAAAGAGGGTGTATATTGTGCCTTTCCACGCCGAGTTCAAAGTCAAAGAGGGAGACAGAATAGAGCCAGGTCAACAGCTAACAGCGGGCACAATAAACCCTCACGCTCTCCTCGCCCTCAAAGGAGTGAAAGCTGTCCAAGATTACCTACTGCGAGAGATCCAAACCATCTATCGCTTGCAAGGAATTGACATAAACGATAAGCACATCGAGATAATCATAAGGCAGATGTTGAGGAAGAGAAGGGTGAAAGACCCCGGAGATACAGAGCTTCTACCAGGGCAACTCGTTGACAGGGCTACGCTTGAATACGAAAATGCAAGGGTTAGAGCGCTTGGGAAGAGAGAAGCTACGGCGGATTGGGTTCTCATGGGCATAATGCATGCTGCTGAATCAACGGATAGTTGGCTCTCCGCTGCTTCCTTCCAGAGGACAACTCAAGCACTCACAGACGCTGCGATAAAAGGCAAAGTTGACCATCTCATCGGGTTGAAGGAGAATGTGATCATAGGCAGGCTAATACCAGCTGGGACTGGTTTCTTCACACGAGTCAGAACAAAGTTGATCACCCCTGAGGAAAGCAAGATGTTCCCAACAACGAACGAGCCAGAGTAAGATCACATCGGCAGAGGTGGGGGAGGTGCAGAAGTGCATCTTTTGCGATATCGCAAACAAGAGGGTTGAGAGCCAGATCGTTTATGAGGACGAAGAAGTTATAGCCTTTCGTGATATCAACCCGCAAGCCCCAACACACATCCTCATCATCCCTAAGAAGCACATAGGCAGTCTGAACGAAGCACAAGACGAGGATGCACAGTTGCTCGGGAAACTCCTCCTAACAGCGCGTCGCATCGCTGTAAGTGAAGGCATAAGCGAAAGTGGTTATCGTATTGTTCTGAACACGAACAGGCAAGCAGGTCAATCTGTTTTTCACATCCATTTGCACTTGCTTGGTGGAAGGGCTTTTGGGTGGCCACCTGGGTAAAGCAGGTTGAATGAGTTGGATGAGCAGTCGGTATTTTTGACTTGGGAGGCGAGTGCGATGGGGAGGGGGAAAGTTGTCGCTTTACTTGTGGGGCTTGTTTGTGGTGGGCTTCTTCAAACCTTTGAAGGTTTGAGCGCTGACAACGCAGGGCAAGCCCCTCTCAAAATCGCGGTTGCGTTTGTGGAAGACAAAAGTGGCTATCCATCCGAGGGCGCTCTTTCGGATGTGGTGCAATTCATTCTCACACAAGCACTCAAAGAGGTTGAAGCCTTTGAGGTCATCCCAGCGGACATAGTGAAGGCTTCGCTTGCCAAGCTTAAACTTTCACCACCGCTCACAAGTAAGGAAATGGTTCAGCTATCGGCGGAGCTGAAAGCTGACTGGGTGGTGCATGCCACAATTGAATGCGTGCGCATCGATAGGTCTAAGGGCATCGTTTCTGTTCCATTGACTGCTGAGGCATTGAGCGGTAGCTTAGGCGTTGTTGTAAGCAAAGCCAATGCGTGTGGCACTTACAAGCTGAAGGGCGACATAACCAACTCAGTCGTTGTGTATGGTGGCATCGTTGGAGCGATTAGCGATGCGTGCTCAAAGATAGCTCCCCAGCTTGAATACTCAGCGAGGCAGAAAGCCCTTTTACTTCTGCCACCGATGAACAACCACATCCGTGCCAACATAGGCAGTCATCAGGGGTTGAAGGTGGGCGCAGAGTTGCTCATAGTTTGGCATGAACGCCCTTTGGCTTGGGCTAAAGTTATCGATGTTGACTATGACGATTGCGAAGCTGTGTTGCAACGCATAGTTGCAGGTGCACGCTTGGAGCCTAACATGAAGGTGCTTGTTGTCAGCAACCCGTTAGCTCACGAGTTGCCACCATACAGGGAGCAACTTGAACGCGAGATAAAGAAAGCCTCGAGGGACTTGCTCATCTCCATCGCTTTGGCGTTTGGCGTCTTGATTGCCACCGATGTGATCAAGTGAAAGTGGGCGATGAATTTGCTCATGCCCAAATGCCCGGTATCTTGTAACCACAGAACTTGCATTTCCCATTCACGACATCGTTTTGGACGATGCCTATGTAGCCAACTCGTTTGATGAGAAGGCGCTTGCATGCTGGGCAATATGTGTTCTCGCCATCGTGTCCGGGCACATTCCCAACATACGCAAACTGCAAACCACTCGAGAGAGCGATCTCCCTGCAGAGCTCAAGCGTTTTAATCGGAGTAGGTGGCAGGTTGCGCAACCTATACGCTGGATAGAAGCGTAGGAAGTGGATCGGGACATCATCACCGATGTTTTTGACCACCCAATCGCACATCCGCTTTATCTCACTCTTGCTATCGTTCATTGTCGGGACGACAAGCACAACGAGTTCCATGAAAGTCCCCATGTTCCTCACGAGCTCAATGGCACGCAACACTGGCTTTAAACTCCCGCCAACAACCGTCTGGTAGAACTCCTCGTTGAATGCTTTAAGGTCAATCCTGATGCAGTCAAACAACGGGCAAAGCTCCTTCAGTGGTGCATCATCAATGTATCCAGCAGTGACCAGCAAGTTCTTAAGCTTGTGTTCCTTGGCGAGTTTTGCAGTGTCAAGCGTGTATTCGAAGAAGATGACTGGCTCGGTGAAAGTATACGCTATAGCGCCACAACCAAGTTCAAGTGCAAGCTTGACAACACCATCGGGTGGTAGGTCGTAGTTGGTTGTGTGCTCAGGTCCAACTTGGCTTATCTGCCAGTTCTGGCAATAGAGACAGCGCAGGTTGCACCCAGCTGTAGCTATTCCAAGGCAAGTCATCCCGGGCACAACATGAAATATCGGAGTTTGCTCAACTGGGTGATATGAGACAGCGCATGCGAGCCCGTAAACCTTCGTGTAAAGTTTTCGATTGTAGCAAACGCGTATCCTGCATGAGCCAACTTGCCCTTCTCCGAGCATACAGAACTTGGGACACAGTATGCACTGGACTTGGTTACCAACGGGGCGCCAGTATCTCGCTACTTTGTGGTTTATCCCCTTAGCCTTCGGTAGATCGGTTATATCCTTGACCCTCAATTCCTTGCCACGATAGATTGGAGCGCCAGCGTTGGCACTTAGGGCACAGAAGCCGACGATGCCACTACCGATGAAAGAGCTAATGAAATTCCTCCTCGTGACTTTGCGCAGCATGAGCTACATTCCTACCCCGTTGATTTTTCAAGCTCAAACGATGTTCAATTCGTGGGCAGTTTGCAGTAGCGCATCTCATCAAGCCATGCCACTAAAGTCTCGTTCGCCTTCGCGTTCGGGAATGTGAGCACAACTTCAATTGTGGCGATCTGAGCCAGCTCAAGGACACGGTTCACAACATGGTTCTCATCAAGCCTCATCTCCTCAAATGGGACGATCACCCTCGCCCATTCATCAACTGCCTTAACTTCACCGACATCGTAGTTCCACACCTCACCGTTGCGTTCGCGGATGCGCACCGTGATCGCTAATGGCTTCTTTGCCTTCACGAAGAAGACAATCCCGTCAAAGCGAGTTGCATCAACAAATTCAACCCACTGTGTTATCGTATGCACTCTGCCATGAGCTACATCCTCCTCTGGGACAGTCCATTCAACTCGCAATGAGTTTGAAGTTCCGCATGCTCCATCGGTATCATCAATGCTGACCTTGACCTTGCGCGCACCGATTTCAAACTCGCCCAAGATCGGCGGATAGAATATCTCGCTCAATCTCCTGTCCTCATAATCGGCGATCAACTCTGAGGGCGAGTTTTCAAGCGCTTTCTTATCAAGCCTCCACAGCCCATCGTTCGTAGCCACCCACAGGTAGCGCTTATCTGGTAGCATGTCTGTGATTATGCGTTGCCCAAGCTGTGTTGAGGCTTCACGGCATTCAAGCCACCTAAGCCTTTTCGTATCAAACCTTGTCAGGTCTCGCTTCGTTGCCACCCAGAGTATCTCGCCATCAGCCGCGATGCGCATCGGAGGGTTTGGGACTGTTTGGTGGAAGTCGCTCCCGATGCGCAAGTCGAATGGGTGCTTCAGCTCGTCACACTTTTCCACATTGAACCTGTTAAGACCACCGATGCTTGCCACCCATAGCTCATTACCAACCCACGCCATCGAGAGGATGCGCGAGTGAATTAAACCATGCCCACAGTGATACACTCCGAGGACTTTGCCATCTTCGGAAGTATGTGTCAGGTTGAACGCGGCATGCCAAATAGTTCCGTCTGGAGCAACGAGAAGTGAATCGCAATATATCGCTTTGCCCGAACCAGAAGCAGGGTTGACTGCGCCACTACCAGCTTCGGGTGTCCAGCCACCATACCTTCTGAAGTTGGCTATCTGCCTTGTAGCCTTGTCTATCCGTGCGATGCCAGTGTCCATGCCAAGCCAGATGTATCTCTTGCTTGCTCCGATAGCCAAGACAGCCCCTTCCATCAATCCGTTTGATTGGGAGTAGTTTGTGAAGGTGCGTCCATCGTAGCAACTTACGCCGTTGTTCAATCCGATCCAAAGCAAGTCACCATCTACGCACAGTGCCTGTATGTCGTCATCGAGCAAACCATCCGACTTCGTGAACTTAACAGGCGTGCCCGTTGGGTCATTGAGCGAAAGCCTCATCAAGCCTTCGCTTGTCCCAAGCCAGATGAAATCGCCCTGTATGGCAAGCTTGTTGATCACCACTCCACGAAGGTAGCTATCCCAAAGCTTCGGCTTCAGACTTCGCTCGGAAACATCAGCACGCAGTGCTGTAGAGATGAACAGGATCGAAACAAGGCAAGGTAGCAATTTCCACACGGTGCCCTTGCCTTTCATCACTTCACCCCCTCTTGTCTTTACATGCTCCAACCTTTCATGCTTCATAGATGTTTGATGCACACGCTGAGTTGCATGCAATGAGCTTTGCGCATTCAATCATCGGTTGAGCATAGGGTGAGAGTGTTCTAAAATTACCCATGCCACTGGCTTAAGCCAGTGGTTGATGACGATTTTCCTGAGCGCCGAATTCATTCGGCGTTTAGGTTCTGAAGTCCGTAGCATGAACGGCTTTGGTTGCGTCATCTACGGGTTAAAGCCTGTGGCATAGGAAGGGGAATTTTGACTTTTAAAACACTCTCGCAAAGGGTTGACGATGATCTTTTTATGTGTTACACTTACAGGTGGCTATGCCATTTCAAATTCGGAGGTGAGATGGATGCTTTGCAGAGCAAGGGAAAATGTGATTGGACGGCGGTATGGCTTTACGCTGATCGAACTGCTGGTGGTGATTGCCATAATCGCCATCTTGGCAGCAATGTTGTTCCCCGTGTTTGCGAGGGCTCGTGAGCAGGCGAGAGCCACAACTTGCCGTAGTAACCTGCTACAACTTGGCAGGGCGTTGCTCATGTATGCTCAGGATTACGATGAAGAGTTGCCAGCAGAACCGCATGCGGGTAACCCTCACCCAGAGCTTATGGCAAAGCTTCAACCCTACATGAAGAACATTGAATTGTTCTACTGCCCAAGCGCTCCCTACGCTGGAAGAACGAAATGGAGCGACGCAGATAACGATGGCATCATCGACATAGAGTATCACCCAACAAATGTCGCGAAAGGCAACATCAGCTACTATTACTTCTCGTTCTACAACCCGCCGTCAACGGCGTCGGGAAATGCGCAATGGATTGACTGGGGCTTCTTGCTCAGGTTCTGGGGCGACAGACCAAGAGTCATGTCCCTGCGTTGGGAACCAACATACTGGCTTATGAGCGACTGGTATTGTAAGCCTCATGGAGATGCAGGTGGAAGAATGCCCCATGAAAGTGCTTTCATGTCAGCCAACATCCTCTTCCTTGATGGGCATGTGAAAAAAATCAGCCAGCCAGCTCACACCGTATTCAAATAAGTTAGCATGCTAAGCCCAAACCAGTAGGGTAAAAGACAAGAGTAATGCTATTCACCGAGGGTGCTGTATTGCTTGACTTGGACTTGCACCAACCCCCAACGAGGTGCTCACCTGCGTTCTATAACCCGAAGGCGAGGATCAACAGAGATGTGGCAGTCGGAGTTGTAGCCACTTACGCAAGTAGAGTTGGTCACAGCATAGTCGTGTGCGATGCTTTGAGTGGAAGCGGTGTGCGTGGGCTGAGATACGGGTTGGAAGTCAGCGCAGTTGAGCGTGTCATCCTAAACGATGTCAACCCCCACGCATGCGAGAAGATACGAAAGCACCTCTCCCTCAACAGTTGCTTGAGTGAGCGCTTTGTAGTTTGCTGTGAAGATGCGAATGTTCTCCTTCACAGGATGCGCAAGCAATTTGATGTAGTTGACATTGACCCGTTTGGTTCTTTCATCCCGTTCTTAGATGCTGCTTTTGATGGGCTTAAGTGGGGTGGGTTGCTTTGTGTCAGCGCAACTGACACTGCAGTCCCGTGCGGACGCTACCCAAAAACATGCATCCGACATTACGGCGTTAAACCACTCGCAACGAGTTACAGGCAAGAGATCGCCCTTCGCATCTATGTGAGCGTGCTCATCAGGCGCGCAGCGCAACTTGATATGGCTTACAAGCCGTTGTTGTCCATCTTCCGAAGACACTCTGTTGCGCTGTTCGGCATTGTTATACCGAGGGCGTATGAAGCTGATGGGTTGCTCTCACGCTTCGGATACATAGCACACTGCTTTGCGTGTGAGCATAGGCATCTTTCACAGCATCAGGAGATAGGTTTATGTCCCGAGTGTGGTGGGCGCATGGAATGCGTTGGACCGATATGGCTTGGGGAGTTGGCGGATGCACAGTTTGCCAGCGATGTCTCAAGCGAACTCTTCAGCCGTCGGTTCAATGACGCAGCCAAGCTCGTCAGGATGGCTTCCGCAGAAGCACAAGTTGCAGTGCCGTTTTACGACCTGCATGCCCTCGCGAAACTCCACCGAACATCACCACCACGCACTAACCGTTTGATCGGAAGGTTGCGTTCGCTTGGATATGTCGCAACGAGAACTCACATAACAGGAACAGGGGTGAAGACAGACGCACCCATCAGAGTCATCAAAGAGGCGATGTTTGAGCTTGCAAAGGAAACATGATTTTCAAGTCAGCAACAGCCGTCTATCTGGAGACCTCGTCTCACCTATCGGTGTGACGCGTATTGCGGGCTCATCTTTGACTGGGCATGAGTGCTCGCATATGCCACAGCCTATGCACTTTGTAGGATCAACTTGTGGGCGCCTCAACTCAACAACAGTCCCGTCACGCCTTCTAACAGTTACGGGGCGCGTAAATATCGCCTTCGGTGAGACGGGGCAAACCTCTTGGCACACGAGGCATGGCGTATCCATGGCGAACGGCAAGCATCTACCTCGGTCAATGAAAGCAGTCCCAATCCTTATTGGACCAGAATCGGCGAACTCACCGAGTCCGAGCTTTTGCTCAACGCTTATCTTCTGTATAGCGCCAGTTGGGCATACTTGTCCACATAGCGTGCAGTTGAGTTCGCAGTAACCAAGCCTCATATCAAGCACTGGCGTGAAGATGCCCTCAATCCCAGCCTCATAGAGGGCTGGTTGAAGAGCGTTTGTTGGGCAGATGCGTATGCACTGCCCACACTTAACGCACCTCGCAAGGAACTCAGGCTCTGGAACTGAACCTGGTGGGCGTATGAGGCGTTTGTCAAACGATTTGTAAACCTTCCCAGAGAGCCTCATCATCGGGTAAATGAGGATACCGCATATGAAGGCGAGGAAAGCCCTCCTGCCACTTAGAGTTGGGTTGGTCACCTCGCCATCCACTGGTGGCAGAAGTGAAAAGCTAAGCGCACCATGTGGACAATCCTCAAGGCAGTTGAAGCAAACCATGCACTCTGCCTTCCTGAGTTGTTTGTCTGGGTCGCTTGCGCCCTCGCAGGATTTGAGGCACATGCTACACTGTGTGCACTTACCTTCGTTGCGCTCGATGCGCCAAATCGAGAAGCGTGATAATATGCCAAGCAATGCACCAAGCGGACAGATGACGCGACAGAAGAAACGGGGGATGTATAAGTTCAAGCCGAGAACAACGATGAATATGATCCCGATCAACCACGCAAAATGGTGCTCATGTTGACGGACATAAACGACATGGAGCGCCGAGTTTATGGCTGGCAAGATATAAGTAGCCATTGAGCGGTGAAGCAAACAGATTGGATCAAGCCAACCGATTTGCACAGACCCGAAGAGCGCCAATGCGAGCATGAAGATGAGCACATAATACTTCACGGCGTAGATTGGCTTATACCTGTTGAGTTCGATGCGTTCCCTCAAGGAGCGCACATTGAAAAGCCATCCGACGAATTGATTGAGTGCGCCCATCGGACATGCCCAACCACAGAAGACCCTCCCAAGAAGAAGCGTTAAGACGACCGTTATGAGCGAGAGAAGAAGCTCACCATATAGCTTGTGAGTTGATAAAACGGTGCTCAGCGCGACCAAAGGATCAAGACGAAGGAAAAGCGATACAGGATAGCCACCAACCCGTTCAAGCGAGCTGACAAGGACGAGGAAGAGGAACAGGCAGAAGAAAAAACATTGCGATATGACACGCGCCCTCGTTATGCGCATCGTCATTTCACCCCACGATGAGATTTAGCCGTTGGCTTGAGGTGATGCTTTAACCTTATGAGGATTTGCAGGCGTGGGTTGAAGGCTTTACACACTTACCTCCTTCCAGTTCAACTCACCCCAGTTTGGGTTTCCTATGCCTCTTTCCTTTGCCCTCTGCAGGTAGCCAAGTTCGTTTGGATCACGCCCAAGGAGAGTGTATCCAAACGCATCAACCGCAACTTGATCAACACCTGCTATGATTGTGTTTTTCACAGCGACATCGCTGAGCCTCCCGCCAGTTGGACCGTTGCTCATCAACACCCTTACCCCGTCCAAGATGACAAGCGTGGGCTTCATCCAATTTGCTAAATCTGCAATGACATCGTGAATGCGTTGATGGAAGCGATTGCGAGTGCCACCAAGAAGCCCATACCAGTTCTTCATGCACATTGAAGCACTGCTCAGGTTGTGGTCTTTCACAGGCGCAACCCCTATAACCTTTGTTGCGAGCCTTAATGGCTCATAGAATGCGAGCCAGCTCTTCAGTGCAACTCCGCCTATCTCAACCATCTCGAACAGATGTGGCTTTGGGTAGATGATCCTTGCGCCAGCCTCAATGGAAGCGCGTTTTATCCCAGTCTTTATGAAGCAACCTTCGGGTTCGTTTATGGGGTTATCGGCTACGATCACTTCCTTTGCGCCAGCCTCATAGCAAACTTCAATAACTGCCTTAAGCGTCTCTGGGTTCGTTGTGGCGCATAGCGCAGGTGGACGGTCAAACGCTACATTTGGCTTTATGAGCACAACATCGTCTCTCCGTATGAACTTGCGTGCCCCACCAAGCACATCAAACGCTGCTCTTATCATTCTCTTCACATCACTGCCACGCACAACAACCATTTGCACATCTGAGGCGCTGACCTCCACACTGAAGTTCGGTATGCGGTGAGCGTGCTTCTCAAGCATTTGGCGGAAGTATTCTTTGCCAGTGCGTTTGTCAAGCAGGAGCAATGCGCCAACAATGATTCCTGTTGTGGCGATGCCAGTGGATAGCAACCTGCGCAAGAAATCGCGCCTGCTGACATTCGTCTCGCCTTGCATGGTCAATCACCTGAGCTTCCCAAAGAGCGCTTTTGCGAAGCTCTCAGCCAACTTTATGTCCTCAGCCTCAATGACACCCCCGAGCAATCCATCCTTGCAGAACACCACAACGAAGCCACCGCCTGACTTGCCAGTGAACAGAGGTTGCCCCTTATACTGCTCGCTCTTCATCACTTGCCCATACTTCTTTACAGCCTCTTTCCATTTAGCCAGCTTGGACCTCGCATCGCTGGCTGATTTGCATTTGCTTATGAACGCCTTGATGTTTTTCCCTCCGTAGCGATATTGAGCGGTATAGACATCCTCAAGGAAGTCATAGCCAAACGCCTTCCGCTTTATGTAGACGACGCTACCGTTCACCAGCCCTTCCTTTGGGAGCAACTCCAAACCCCATAACTTGCCCCGCTCCCCCTTGAGTTGTCGCTCAACAATTTTCGCGAGCGAAAGGCACAGCTGTTTCATCGCCTCATCTTCAAATGCTGCTATGACCTGCACATAGTAGCGCCCCTTCCAGAAGTAGATGCTTCCGCCCGCCTCATATCCATCGTCACCAAGCTTCAATCGTTTACCCACACCTGCACGCTCATATGAGTAGATCCCGAATGCGTTTTGAGGGCTTCCCATGTCGTATATGAACACATCAATGAACATCCCCTCGTCCTTCCCCTGAGCGCGCTTGTAGGATGTGCAAACGAGTTCAACCACATCATAGCTTATGTAGAGTTCGGCTCTCCCGTCTATCTTCTCGTATAGGTTACTGGCGTTGTAAGTTTCGATCTTCCCGCGCTTCCAGCCGTTAGGCATCGTTGATGGGAGCTGTAGCTTAAGCGCCGTCCCCTTCGCCACCCCAGCAATCGCTGTTTCTGACAGCACATAATGCGCTATGCCTTTTTGTCTCCCCATGTGTGCGACGATGCCCGCAATGACTAACAGGGTCAGCAGTATGGATAGGCTGATCGCTCGCTCCGCTTTGCTCACAGCCCTCTTTGGCTTTATGGTGCTTCGCTCAATGTGCTCCTTGATGAGCTTGCGAAGATGAACGAATGACATCGTATCATCACCACGCCCCGTTAAGTTTATCATGTCACTGAAGTGTGCTCTATTTCTGCTCGCCAGCTGGTGGTATCACTTCCTTTGGGAAGTGCTCGGACTCCCACGCGAGCGTAATTGAATTAACTGGGGGCGCACCCGCGTGATACTCAAGCTTTATTTTGTGCAGTCCAGCTTTGAGAGTAATTTTTGGGCTTGCATGAGATGTTGGTGGCTGTATGCGCCATGCATCAATTACGAGTTGATCATCAATCCAAAGGCGTGCTGCGTCATCAAGGTTGTCAAGGTAAAACACATACCACCCATCCTTCGGGACAAGCAATTGCCCTTCCCAGCGGACGCTGAAATATTGGTCGTTGATGTCAGGGTGCGGAGTTGGTCCCCAATTGTGGTCGATCTTGTTCTCGGAGCGCGTTAGCACCTTCTTTGTGAAGCATGGTCCTGGTGGTGGTTGCCATAGCTGGAATGTTTCATGGTCTGGGTCGTCAAAGTATTCAGCTATCAACCCGTGAGGGAATGTCATCACTTCCTTCTCACCGTTTGGTAGGCGCCACGAGAGGCGTATTGATGCGCCAGGACCTGGACCTTGGTGATACTCAACTTTTATTGAGTGCCATCCTTTGCTCAATCGTATCGGCTCACTTTGATGAGTCGTCATCGGCTGAATGCGCCACGCATCAATGATGAGCTTATCATCCACATAGAGCCTGCCAGCGTCATCCAAGTTCTCAAGCATGAATGTGTAAGAGCCATCTTGAGGGACGAAGAATTTACCGCTCCACCTTGCGCTCCAATATTGGTAGCCGAGCAACGGATGTGGCGTTGAGGGTTGATTCCAGTTGAAGTTTATCTGCGGGTCGAGACGCTTCATGACGAACCTCGTGAAGAAAGGACCCTTAGGCGGCGCACCAACTTCGTATTCGGCATGATCTGGGTCATCGTAATAGAAGCCGACAATCCCACCCGGGTAGAGTCCCCTGTCAGCAAGTTCAACTTTTGGCTGGCTCGGCGTAGGCAACCCGGGCGCCTTCTTTGGGCGTTCTATAGGCTCAACTGGTGGCTGGATCGTTGGAGGACGCTCTAACCCGGAGACTGGCTCGTTCGCTGGCTCAATGATGTATGCGTCCTTTTCCATGCGCCACTTGAGCTTAAGCGGTGGTAAGATGATGTCAAGCAGGTCATCAAGGTAAATGTCTTTGACTGCGATCGTCACTTTGCCAGTCACATTCTGGGCAACCTTGATTTTAACATTGGCTTGCTTGCTAAGCATGCTCGCAACCTCTTGAATCGTCGCATCACGAACATCTAAGGAGACCTTCGGAGGCTTCGGCTGAGCAAGAAGGGTGCATGTTATGAGGAGTAGCAACATCGTCAGCTTCGGCATCACTTCGCGCCTCATCACTTCACCCCCAAAGAAGAGCATCAGAGTGTGTCATAGAAAGTTTTAGCCACAGGCTTGCTAACGCTTGTCGGTTCCCTCTTCCCAAGGAGGCGCTCTGCGCACAATGTGAAGCGAGCCACCATTATCCCATTGTCCCTCGTCCAGATGGCGATATGCTTCCCATTAAGCGGTTCTTTGTCCTCGTATTCGAGCAGGAGTTTCTCATCAACGAAGTAGCGCAATCTCCCACCCCTCTTCTCAACCCTGATGAGAAACCACTTCCTGTGTATGTCTTCGCCAAACGGCTGATGGTCAATTTGCGCCACCACTCTTGTGCCACGCACTATCGCCGATTTCTTCCCGCGCCAGCCACCAAGAACGAATGTGTAACCGCTGTTCAAATCCTCGCCATCGGCGCATATCGTTACATTCAGGTCTTGCGCATACGAGACATAGCTACCCCTCTCGCGAGCCATCTTGACAGCAACCGCAAACTCAACGGTCATGTCACCATCGCACAAATACTTGCTCCACGCAACCGCGAGCGTTGCCCCTTGTTGCTTGCACATCGTCTTCGCCTTGCTCTTCGCCTGTTCCTCTTCTGACATCGCATGAACCATGTTCCAAGAGATGCCAGAGAAGAACGACCAGCGTGGATCGCATTGCCATCTTTGGCTCACATCCCAAAGCCCGTTCGATGGAATCCAGTCAACCGCAGCTCTTTTGAACATGTCCACAACTCCGTTGGCTGTGAAGAGTTCGATATCCTCTCGCCTAACTGCATCACCGATGGAGACGAAACCAAACTTGCTTCCCGTTAGAGGCGCTTCATCACTGTATGCGAGCAATGGCTTCCCGTTGACGCTCACCAGAACAAACGAACCTACACGCCTGATCCGTATCGATGCCGATTGAAACTCGTTAACCGCTTCGGCTACGAGTTCACCTTGGCGGAAGAGCTTGATCTTCTCCCCTGTGACTTCAACCCTGTAGCCGGAGTTGATGTCATACCCATTAGCTGTGAGTATTAGAGCTACCTTCCCATTGGTCAAGTTAGCCTTCAGGCGGGCTTCCATGTCGCCCCAGAAGTCAGCTCGATGCCAGATGGCTTTAATCTCTTTGCCATCAAGTTTCGTCTCCTGCTCAACCCAATCGCTCTGTGCAGCTGCCCAGTTGCCCATGCTGTATTCGTGGGCGAAGACTTCATGAGCTATGCTGAACTTGTTGAACTCCCTCACACCAAATCGCACGCGGAGTTCGTGGAACCGCACCTTCGATGACTTAGCGTAAAGGGCGAGCATGCCAGAGGTTATTGAGGCATCGAAAGCCTGTATAAGCTTTTCGCCGTTGAGCGAGACCTCAATGAGACCCTCATCTGAAGATACGCAAAGTGTGAGCATACCTTTCGTGTCCACCTTGAGCGGCTTGGATGCAATTAGCTTCCGTTCATCAGAGAGGTAGCGAACAACCTCAACTGTTGGTTTGTCACCAATTGTGACATCAGCCAAATAGTGATTGCCTTCGTCTTGGTAGTTGAAGCAGATGCCGAAAGATGCTTCACCATCTCCCTTATCCTCACAGGAGACGAGAGCTATTACAGCATAGTTTGACCAACGGCTGTCACCGAGTAGAGCCTTCGCCTCGGATGTCGCTTCGGCTTCGCAAGCCCTATCCAATCCTTTGAGCTTGACCATTCTCCAAGTGCCAGTCAGCGGTTGCAGGATGCCATCGGTGCGCTCTTCTTCAAAGTCAACGAGTATCTCCTTTGCCCACGATACAACGACATCATCAAAGTAAGCACCAGCAACGCTTGTGGTGTATAGCCCAACCATGCCACGACATAGCCCTTCATTGGCTACCTCGCAAACCTTGTGCCCGTCAATGAAAACCCTCGCGGAGTTGAGTGCTGTCTCAACACGCACCTCATACCATTCACCGGGAGTGAAACCACCAGCGGACTCAAACAGGACTTTAACATTGTTCATACTGCGCTTGAGCAATTGCATCTTACCAGCTGATTTGCCCTCCCTGCCAGTCCAGCGGAAGAGGTAGTAGTTGCTCTTATCCAACCAGCAGAATATGAGCCCGACTGAACCTGCATCAGCGCATCTTACCGAGGCTTGAAACGAGTAGTTGTCCCAAAACGGATAACCAACTACGGAGATAGCCTCACCATCTTTCCTTGTCGCCCTGCCAAAGTATGTGAATGCGTTGGCGCTACGCAACGGGTTATCGGAAGCTTTAACTTCCCACTTGCCAGAGATTGATTGCCATTCGCTTTGCTCGCCAGCGGAACGCATGAAATCATCAGCGAAATAAACATCCTCAACTGGCTGGAACGAAACATTGCTTATCTTGGCATAGTTGCTTGATGCGATGTGTCCTATATGCCCGCTTTGCAAGCCGAGGGCAAACGGTGAAAGAGTTATGCATCTTCTTCCATCAACGAACAGTTCAATCAGCCAACTCCTTTGCCTTAAAAGCACACCGATGCTTTTGCCCTTAGCTGTGCTCGGCAGGCTTGACCTTGCAAGCTCCAACTCAAGACCCTCCTCAACTTTTCCGATGCGAGCCGATGAAGTGTCGAATCCAACAAACGCAAAGTTACGCTCATCACGATAACAGAACACAACCGCAATCACTTCTCCCTTGCTTGACGAAAAGGTGATCTGCATCTTCAGGTCGAACTCGCTCACTGGTTGGTCGCTCAAGAAGCGATATGTGGTTGGATCAATCTTCATCTCCTTCAGCGGTGGGAAAAGAGAACCAGCAAGAGCATAAGAGAGAGCATAAAGCCAGATGATACCTATCGCAAGCGTTTTCATCCTCATCCCATGGCGCTCTCACCCGCTGAGCTTTGATGCTCTCTTGCGTGCCTTTCAAAGAAAGTTAGATTGAAGGACTCATGATGCGGTTGCCATGCTCGCCACAGTGCAGTTTATGTTCGTTTGCTGTGGAGGGTGTTTATGACCTTCTCAATACCCTGTGGGTCTTCGGCTTGCATCACGCTTGCTTTGGGGATGGTTTGCAACACAAGCTGTGATAGGACTCTTCTCGGACCGACTTCAACAAAAACCCTAACACCGTTCTCCCAGAGCCATAGCACGCTCTCAACCCATCTGACTTGCGATGTGAGTTGCAAGGCGAGCAACTGGCGCAACTGCGAGGCTTGCGTCACTGGTCTTGCAGTGACATTCGCAATCAGCGGTATCTCGGCATCTTTCATCTCGGCATTCTTCAGCACCTCTTCAAGCTGTGTCGCTATCGGTTGCATCAAAGGGGAGTGGAAGCCACCGCTCACTTTCAACATGACCGCCCTTTGAGCACCGAATTCTGTAGCCAACTTCACTGCTTCCTCAACTGCACTCACATCCCCTGAGACGACGACTTGTGATGGGCTGTTGTAGTTGGCTATAACGATCACACCCTTCTCGGAAGCCCTCTCACATATCCTCTCAACCTGCTCGTAGGAGCACCCTATGATCGCAGCCATAGCTCCTTTCTTAGCCGATTGCATGAGCTCAGCGCGCTTAAGTATGAGCTTCAATCCGCTCTCAAAGTTGTAGAAGCCAGCGCATCCTGCAGCGGTCCATTCGCCGAGGCTATGCCCAGCAACATAATCTGGTCTTATGCCAGCATCAAATAGCATCTTGCAAACGGCATAGCTCACGAGGTAGATGCAAGGTTGAGCGTTTATTGTGAGCGTAAGTTCGTCCATCGTCCCCTCAAAGCAGATTTGAGAGAGCTTTCTGCCGGCTAACTCGTCGGCGATAGCGAAGAGTTCTCGCACCCCGCTGAATGCCTCATAGAGTGCTTTGCCCATCCCAACATATTGCGAGCCTTGCCCGGGAAAGATGAAAGCCACTTTCGCATCCATCGTTCCTCACCATCTGATGACACACGAAGCCCAACTCAGTCCACCACCGAAGCTCGTGCAAACGACTATGTCGCCCTCCTTAAGCAAGCCCTTTGAGACTGCCTCGCACAGCGCGATTGGGATTGAGGCTGCAGATGTATTGCCATATCGGTCAACATTCACGAAGACACGCTCAATCGGTATTTGAAGTCTCTCGGCTGCTGCCCTTATTATCCTCATGTTGGCTTGGTGCGGAATGAGCAAGCTCACATCGGCAATATCAATCCCGCACGCATCCAACGCTCTTTTTGTTGATTCACTCATAGCCCTGACTGCGAAGCGAAACACTTCGCTACCGTTCATGGTCAGCGAGTGTGCCTCTTCAAGCACGCTGAGCAAAGACGCTGGACGATACGAACCGCCAGCGCTTATCTGAAGTAGCTTGCTTGATGAGCCATCGGAGCCGAGGTCAAACCCGAGCAATCCTCTACCATCATCAACTGGCGCCACAACGACTGCTCCAGCACCGTCGCCAAACAGCACGCATGTGTGCCTGTCACGCCAGTTGATGAACCTTGAGAAGACTTCGGTTCCGATGACGAGAACATTTTCAAACGCACCACAGGAAACAAGTGATGATGCCACAACGAGACCGTAGACGAAGCCAGTGCACCCAACCAGCAGATCAAAGCCCGCTGCATTGGTTGCACCGAGTGAGTGCTGTATCAAACACGCGGTTGCTGGGAAGATGTAGTCTGGTGTTATCGTGGCTACGATTATGCATTGGACCTCGCTCGGTTCCAACTCTGCGTCCTTCAATGCTTCTAAGGCTGCTTTAGCGCCCAGTGTTGCTGCTGTCTCGCCCTTCGAAGCGATTCGTCTCTCCCTTATCCCAGTGCGCTCAAGTATCCATTCGTTGCTCGTCTCAACGACCTTCTCAAGGTCAAAGTTGGTTAGGACACCTTCTGGAACGCTCACGCCAACGCCCACTATCCCCGCCGACCTCAAGCGCCTATGCGCCATACGAACATCACCACTGCGAATTTACAAGCCAACTCTCTCAACCCTCTTTTGGATCGCCAACCTGTAGACCTTCTCATACTCTTTAGCGGAGCGTTTCCAAGAGTAGTCAGCTTTCATCGCATTCAGCATTGCCTTCCGCCACAGCTCTGGCTTCTCATTGTAGATGCGAAGAGCCTTCTCAACCGCTTCAAGGAAGTGCCTTGGATCAAACTCATAGAAGAAAAAGCCGTGTCCCTCGCCAGTCTCCTCGTTGAGCTCTTTGACTGTGTCAACCAATCCACCAGTGTGGTGGGCGATCGGGATGGTTCCGTAGCGCATGCTTATCATTTGCCCAAGCCCGCATGGTTCATATCTTGATGGCATAAGAAACATATCCGCACCCGCATAGATGAGGTGAGCTAACGGTTCGTCATAAACGCCGATCCTTGCGCCCACCTTCGTCGGGTAAGCCTCGCGCAGTTTCAAGAAAGCCCTTTCATACCTCTCCTCGCCAGCGCCAAGGATGACGAGTTGGATATCGTGCTTTGTGAGAAGTTCGTCAGCAGCATCTAACACCACTTCAAAGCCCTTTTGCCATGCCAGCCTTGAGACAATGCCTATCACTGGTTTTCGTTCATCAACTGGTAGCTCCAACCTCTCTTGGAGGTGTGGTTTATTTTGGCGCTTCTTATCAATCGTCGATGCGTCGTAGTTGACTGGGATGAGCTTGTCAGTCTTTGGGTTCCAAAACTCGTAGTCAACTCCGTTGAGTATGCCAAAGAGGTCGCTTGAGCGTGTTGATAGCAACCCGTGGAAGCCCTCGCCGAAAGGCTCGGTTTGTATTTCGGATGCGTATGTTGGGCTGACAGTCGTGAGCAGGTCGGAGTAGAAAAGCCCAGCTTTCATGAATGAGAAATGACCATAGAACTCGACGCCCTCAATGTTGAACACTTCCCATGGCAAGCCAACATCTTTGATGAGAGCCGGTGGGAAGTTGCCTTGATACCCCAAGTTGTGTATGGTGAACACGGTGGCAGTGCAGATGAAGAAGCCATCGTAGGAATCAGTTGTGTTGAGGTATGCAGGGACAAGCCCTGTCTGCCAATCGTTGCAGTGAATCACATTCGGTTGGAAGCCTATCGCCTTAGTGACTTCGAGTGAAGCGCGGCAGTAGAGAGCGAAGCGAATAGCGTCATCGCTGTAGCCGTAAAGGTGTGGACGGTCGTAAAGGTCAGGGTAGTCAAGCAGGTATAGCTCTATGCCGGGGATGGCATAGCAACGGTCAACACCAACCCTGTAAATGCTCTCACCGAGTTTTATCGGCAGTGACTTGAAAATCGGTTTCGTCCGCCACTTGCCTTTGGCTACAACTTCATACTTAGGCAACAACGCAACAACATCATGCCCTAAGCCTTTCAAGGCTTTCGGGAGGGCACCAGCAACATCTGCAAGCCCACCAGTCTTCGCCAGTGGCATCATCTCGGATGCGAGATAGAGGATGCGCAACCTCTTTTGACCCTTGCCCAATTCCTCGCTCATCATTTCGCTCCCCCTTTGAAGTTGAAAAGCAAAAACTTCATCGTAGCATAGTTTGCGAAAGCGCTTCATTAACAGTGTAGCACACGCTGGATGAGCGAGTTGGGAGCTTAAAGCATGGTGCTCGAAACTCTTGAAATCGGGAGGCGATTGCGCTATCGTGTGAATGAAGGTGATCAGCTTCTAAGAGGTGGTTCGAAGATGAAGATCGGGGTCGCCATAGGAAAGATTGACAACGCAACATTGGAAGACGATCTAAGGACATGGTTAAGCGCGGGCATATCCGCCATCGAGTGCAACTACCTTCCGTTGATGGAGAACAGCATGCGCACCCTTGAACTTTGGGCTAAGTTGTTCAAGGGTAATGGTGTGATGTTTTGGGCAGTCCATGCACCGTTCGATGGGCATCACAATCTGGCTAACCCAGATGAGCGATTGCGTCGTAGGGCTGTTGAGTATCACAAGTTCGTGATTGAGAGGACAAGGGCAGTTGACGCAAAATATTTGGTCATCCACCCTTCAGGGGCAATGCGAAGTGAAGAGGAACGAAAGAAAGCGTGGAGTTGGCTCAAGGAAAGCTTGGAGGAACTTTTGCCAGTAGCTGAGGATGCGAATGTGGCATTGGCAGTTGAGAACATGCTCCCAGAAGCTGCGATCGGCTACGACGCGATTGAGCTCAGCGATTTCGTTGCAACCTTCTCATCAAATCACTTGCGTCTATGCTTTGACACAGGGCATGCGCATATAGCTGGCGATGTCAAATCAGCGCTTGAGCATGTTGCTGACATGGTTGGCACTTACCACATTGCTGACAACGACAAAGCACACGACTTGCATCTGCCTCCGGGGTATGGATGCGTGCCATGGGATGCGTTGATGCCAATACTCATGCAAGCAGATTTCCCGTTGATAGTTGAGACATGTAGGTGGCAGGATGCGCCTTGGGGTCAATTGAGGGAAGAGGTTGAGGCAGTTTTGAGTGGTCGCGTTGTCACCGTAGAAGTTGATGGGCACAAAGGGGTGGTCAGGTGCATAGGATGTGGACGAGTGATGATACGAGCGGAAGATGGCTCGGTGCGTTGCGCTTGCCCTTGACATTTGAAAGCTGTCCATCATCAATGACGCTAATGGAACAGGGAGCACGAAGCATGGAAAAGCAAGGAGAGCAAGGCTTCACGCCGAGCTAAATTGAGTGCGCTAAAATGAAGGTTGCGGTGTGGAAGGTATAAAACCTGAAGACAACGAGACGAGCAATTACGAGAAGGTGTTGGTGAGTGAAAGAATTGGATTTTGAGCGGCACAACGAAGAGGTTAGGCAAGTGTGGCAGGCTTACCGAGAAGGTAAGCCGATAAGGGTTCCTGTCATCTTCGGTATCAATGTCCGCTTCACCATGTGGCTTCCGGAAGCGAATCCCCGCAAAATCACTTTCGAGCAATACTTTTCCGACCCACAAAT